>Ga0190314_1000091_pt1 | contig 37487 bp, 60 predicted proteins | sample 4870071112_MG_FD_165055 | JGI IMG/M metagenome (GOLD analysis project Ga0190314, IMG submission 165055) | Hydrothermal vent sediment bacterial communities from Southern Trench, Guaymas Basin, Mexico - 4870-07-11-12_MG | ecosystem: Environmental > Aquatic > Marine > Hydrothermal vents > Sediment ...
ATCAAAGGAAAAGAAATCAGAGCTTCACATGGTACTTTTCTTCATCCTCATATTCAATGCAGGCATAGACTTGTAGCAATCACGAAATCTATTACTGCAATAGTAAGAGAATAAAGGAGGCAAAGAAGGTGAAATGTGATATTGTTGAACTTTTAAAGGATAAGGAAGTTAAAAAGAAAGCACTCAAATATATTAGAAAAATTGATGCAATTCCAGCCCATGGAATACCTAATATGACAAAAGATGAATTCTTAAAGGTGCTGGATAAATGCTTAAAGGAGAAGAGAACTATCGCACAGGTTTTGGGAATCAAACATGAAAGGAATATAATTTATTAAAGCATGTTTACATTAGTAAATTCTTGTGGTAAAATAATATTGTGTAGCATGGAGGTGGTATTATGGCGGATGTTATGAAAAGAGACAGGACTTGGAGCAATATTCCGCCCGCAGGTTCAAAAGAACGAGATAAATGGCCTTCACACGTATTTTTAGACCCCACTAACAGAAAATATCCCTATAAAAAGTATGTCAACGGCAAATGGAAAATATCTTGTGCGGGACTTCTTGCAGCTTATAGAAGGGCAAATATGCAAGGAAATGCAAGTATTGCTTCAAAAGCAAGAAACCTTGCAGTTAGGTATGGCTGTCCCTGGGCTAAAAAAGAATAATTTCAATTATAAAGGAGGTATAAAGTATGTTAGAATTTAAGAAGAGGGGCATCGACATTCAACTCTTCGCAGAGGGGAATGAAGATGCAACTCAGGAGAAAAATGAAAATGAAAACATGAATCAAGAGGTTGAGTCTCCAACTCCAAGTGAGGGGGAGGCAATTAAAGATGATGAAAATCCCATTGAGGCACTTAAAATGACTGCGATTGAGTTAGGTTTAAATCCCGAAGAACTTGCAATTATGACACACAAGGAATTACAAAGTTATGTTGATTCTCAAATTACCAAGGCAATTAAAACAAGAGAGGAAAAACTTAAGAAGAAAGCCGAGATTGAGAAAATGAAAGAAAAAGGAGAATATGAGAAACTTTTGAAGCAAGAAAGAAAAGAAGCATTAGAAGATTTAAAAATAACTTATCTTAAAGCAAAAGGTTTACCTGAAGAAATAGGAGCATTAATTGATGTTAACAACTTGATTGATTTATCACTAACTGACGCTAAAGAACAATTAACAGATGTAGTTGATAAAGTAGCAGAAAAAATAAATGAACTTGTAGAACAGAAAGTAAGTGAAAAAATTAAAAACATGGAAGCAGGTACATTTAAATCGACTTCTGAGATTCAAAAACAGCTTGCAGACAATCCAAAGGAAGCATTGAAACAAATTTTCAGAGGTGAAGTGAAATCGAAGTAAAAAAAGTAAGGAGGGATTCTTATGGCTACAATTAAAGGATTAGTGACAACTTATAATGTAAATGAGAATAAAGTTGATGTTTCTCCAGTATTATCTATGCTTAAACTTCCCGAAACTCCATTACTCAACCAAATTGGAATTTCCGGAGAAACTGTAGATAGTACAAGATACGAATGGTGGGATGATGTCCTTCCCGTTTTGAAAACAACCTTAGCAAGTGCATACACTGCTGGTGGAGGTTCAATTACTGTTGCATCTGGAACTGGAATTAACTTCAAACCCGGAGATATTATAAGAATTGAAAGCTCAATTTATAGGGTGACTGCTGTAAATACCGACACTCTTACAATAGTTGTAGTTTCTGGAGATGCTGACCACGCACAGGATGTAGATGTCGAACTCATTGGAAATGCAAATGCTGAAGCAGCCGAATATCAAGACTCACAATACGTCCAGAAAGTAAAGAGATACAACATGACACAAATCTTTACAGATTATGTAAAATTCTCTGGCACTCAATTAGAAGTTTCACAATATGTAAATGAAGACGTCTTCTTGAATGAAGTTCAAAGAAAGCTTGAGAAACTTAGAATACTCATGGAAAGAACCGCATGGCTTGGTGTAAGAGTAGAACCAAGCGACAACACCGCACCAAGACTCATGGGTGGTATTAAATGGTTTATAGAACAAGAAGGAATTACTTCATCCACAACCTTCTCTGAAGCAAACTTTACAGCATTCTTGAAACAAATCTTTGATGCTGGCGGAATTATAAGAGAGGCATGGATGAACCCTGCAACAAAAGCAAACTTCAACGCTTTAAATGACGACAAACTTGTAGTTGAAAGAGCCGATACAACCGCTGGTAGATTAATCAAGACATATCTCTCTGACTATGGAGATGTCGAAATCAAAACTTCTCCACATATCCCTGCAAACATTATAATTGTACTCGATACAACTAAAGTAAAAGTTAAACCACTCAAAAATAGGCAAATGAAATACGAACAACTTGCAAAGACCGGAGATTACATAAAAGGTCAAATAGTAGGAGAATATACACTTGAATTCAGAAATCCTGATGTTGCTGGAATATTCACAATCTCTGGATAGTAATTGAGCTGGGGGGCAAATCCCCCACGCTCTTTTCTTTTGATTTTTAAAGGAGGTTGATATTGTGAAGTATAGATTTAAAGGAAATTCTAAGTATGTAATAGTTGATGGTAAGGTTTATGAGGTTAAAGGAAAAGGGAAGGAGAAATATGTAGAAATTCCGAAAGAGGTAGATGTTCCATTTTTAGAACCAGTTGAAAAGCCAAAGAAGAAAAAGAAAGAACCTGAACCTGAAGGTGAAAAATAAGAAGGTGAAATAAGATGACTCTTCTTGAATATCTCAGAATGCGAATTCCGGATAAAGATACAGACAATAAAATATTTGAGGATACAGAACTTAATCAAATAATTAAATTGCATAGCAAAGTAAGGTTAATTTATCCCGAACAGACAGATTATGAAGGCAAGGTTTTTAATTTAGATACTGTAATGCTTGATGAAGCATACACCGCAAGAGTATGGGTAGATAATCAAGAATTAACAACTGGCTGGACTCTTGACTATGAAACAGGAGTTCTCACATTTGATGAAGCACAAGAAGACAAAACAATATTAGTTCAGGTAAAAGCAGTTGATTGGAACAGCGTCCTTGCTGATTGCTATGAAATGATTATGGGCGACTATCGAAAACTGAATTCATACAGTATTCAAAACGCAAATCTTTCTTATGATGACACCAAGAAACATTTAAGATATTTAGCGAACTATTATAGACCACCAGAAGGTTGGGAACTGTTATGATAACAATAACAGTTGATGAGAAACAAAAAGCAAGGATTAAACAGTATTTGAATGATAAAAGGTTTGTAAATGCAATAAGTAAAGTCTTGGTAAAAGCGGGCTATGATTTAGAAAACGATATAGTGCAGAATATCTATGAACGGGCTTCAAACACTGGAACACTCGCACAAAGCTGGCATGTTGAAGAACTTGATAAACTTAGAGTTAAAGTATTTACCGGGGAAGAGTATGCACCTTTCGTCGAATTTGGAACAAGACCGCATAGACCACCGATTGAACCAATTAGAAACTGGGTGAGATTAAAATTCAACATTCATTCACCAAAGAAACTCGAAAGCACATCTTGGAAAGTATGGTGGAAAATAGCAAAAAAAGGTACTCCAGAGAAAAGATATTTTAGAGATGCAGTAGAAGATTTTGATTTGAATAAGTATATAGATGCGTTAATTAAGGAGTGGGAGAATGTTTGATAAAATTCAACCGTTAATAACGGAACTCGGCAACTATTTCGATTCAGTTTCAATAGCAAACGATGATGCACTTCAAAAAGCAAATAGAGCGGTTATCTTCATAGATAGAATAATTCCAGAATACTTGACATCTACAAGAGTAAGAAAACATTGTGAAATTGCAATAATGTTTTCAGTAAGCGGAGAACCTGAAACTGCTTATCAAAATGCTGATGAAAAGATTGCAAATATAGAAACGGCACTTGATAATTCATTTGCAGATTATGAACTTAGTGATTTTCAATATAGTTATCAACATAACGTAAAAAGACTTTTTGTTTTCGTCAGAGCAAGATTCTATTGGGAAGAAACAAGAAGTTAGTTAGTATGGAGGTGATTTGAATGATTACAGGAGCCAAATCAAGTGTACTTTTAGGAATTGAATCTGCTTTAGGTCAAGAAGCACAAGCGACATATAAATTACCATTCACAAGTGAATCTTTAAACCATACAGTTGAAGCAATCAGAAGTGAAGCATTGCTTGGTAATAGAGGTATTAAATCCTTAGCACCGGGACAAGTAGGTGCAGAAGGGAGTTTAGATGTAGAACTTTATCCTGAAACTGCAGGTGTCTTATTCTATCTTGCATTAGGTAAAGCAGCATTAATAGATCCAGATACAACTCCAGACTCAGGAGATGAATATACTAAAATTACTCCAATTGCATTGACTGAAGATTTACCAAGTGCGAGTATAGAAGTCAACCACGGTGGAGAAGCATTCAAATATCTCGGAATGAAAATTAACCAATTAAGGTTCTCAGGTTCTGTTGGTGCAATTCCAACGGTTTCTGCTGATTTTGTAGGTATTGAAGAACAAAGCGGTAGTTTGACAGAAGGCACTATAGTCACTCCCGGTGATGACCCCTATTACTTCAAAGAATTAAAACTCTATACAGATGAATTTTCAACCACAACTGATTTATACTCAAGCATTGAATTAACTATAAACAACAATCTTACGACTGATGACTATAGGTTAGATGGCACTGGTAAAAGGAAAACACTTGAAGCTGCACAATTAGAAATAACCGGAACAATAGATATAATTCTTGATTCAAGTGTTATTACAAACGAGTATACAAAATATAAAGACTTTACCGAAGCTGCAATAGGAATTGAACTTGCAAAGGATTCAACTAATACCTTAAAAATCTATATTCCAAGATTGTTATTCTCTAACATGACTCACGATATAGGTGGACCAGACAAGGTTATGTTAAGAGCTGAATTTACCGCATTAATCCCCAGCTCTGGTGACATCATTTACGTTGCAGATTATACAAATGATGCTGGAAGTTATTAATAATTAGAGAAATGAGGTGAGATAGTGAGCTTGTTTGCTTCTAATGAAACTATGAAGCTTTACATTAAAGATAAGAAAGTAGTAAACAAAGAAACTGATGTATGGGTAGAAGTTCCAAAGGAGCTTTCAGCTGAACTCAGAGAAGAAGCAATGAAAGTTTTTCAAAGTTCAAAAGTAGAACTTACAAAAGATGGAAATGCAATTTTAGACCTTGCATCAATTAACAAAATACCTTATGATTTTCTTGCTAAAGTAATTAAAGGCTGGAGTGAAAGCGTCCCTGTCAGCATTCAAAACTTGAAAAAAGTCGAAGCACAAACTCTTTTAAACATCTGGGTAAAACTTCAAGAACTTTATGGACTTGGAGGTAGCAATGTATTATGAGTTTGACAAAGACTGGGTTTTACTCAAGAAACTCACACTTAGAGGTTATCAATTACTAAGGCAGGGCAGGGTTAGAGAAGCCCTGTCTCTGCATATTTTGAAATGGAATGAGGATAAAACTATCAATCCGTATACAGTAGGACAGTTAAAAGCAGAAATAGTTGATGAATTAATTAAGAAACTCTATGAATCAGTTGAACCAATTTACAGCATGGACCAGAAGATTTTGCAAAGATGGATTGGTTTAATGATAAATGGGCAAGAGGTAAAAGTTGAATCGGATAGAAAATTGTTTCTTGAAATACGTGAAAAATATTTCAGCTTTGCACTTCTTTACATCGACCACAAAGGCAATATTATTCAGCTCCCTGAATCAGGCGGACTCTTAGACCAACCTCTTGACTGGATACTCTTTCTATTAGCTTTCAAATCAGCATTCGTTGAAAAATTAGCTCAAGAGAACAAGAAAGCAGCCAAAGGCAGGTGATAATAAATGGCAAGGCAAGAAAATCTTAATGTCATTATATCTGCAAAAGATAGTGCAAGCCCTGTATTACGTGGAATTTCACAAAGTGTAGATAATTTTTCAAAAAGAATAGATAAGGCAAGGATGACACTTCAAAGGTTTAAACAAAGTGTTGACGTTGCTTTACGGTATACAACAATGCTTACTGGTGCAATTGCGGGAGCAGTCACCGCGACAACTTATTTTGGTGCAAAGGTAGAGAAGAGTTTTCAAACTGCAAGAACCATGATGAAAATGACAAATGAAGAAGCTCAAAAAATGCAAAAGAACATACAACAACTTGCAATTAATAGCGGTAAATCTTTAAATGAATTAAATGAAGCACTTTACATGTTAGGTTCAGCTGGAATACAATCTAAAGATGCAATAGATGTTTTGAGAACAACTACTATGTCGGCAATAGCAGGTGCTACTGATATGACAACAACTTTTATGTCGGCAATTTCTATTATCAATGCATACAATATGAGTATAAAAGATTTAACACGTGTCTATGCTTTACAATTTCAAACTGTCAAAAAAGGTTTAATGACTTATCAACAATTAGCAGTTGATTTCGGTTCAGTTGTCCCAGCCGCAAGACAATTAGGTGTCGCACTCGAAGATGCTCTTGCAGGTTATGCAGCATTAACAAGAATGGGTTTGAGTTCGGCAGAATCAGCAACTGCAACGGCAATGGCATTTCTTGATTTAGGTGAAAAGGTTGAGAAACTTGAAAAAATAGGTATTCAATTATACGATGAATACGGTAAGTTCAGAGGATTACTTCCTATAATAAAAGACCTTCGCAAGGCATTTGAAGGACTTACAGACCAGCAGAAGCAGGCATTACTCGAACAAATTGGATTTGAAATCAGGGCAGCAAGGGCAATAGTTAACTGGGTTAACAATTATGATATGCTTGCAGATACAGTTGGCGGACTAACGGGCGATACAAAAGCACTTGCAGAAGCGTATGAATTACAAACTCAATCAATGAGTTTCTTACTCGATAAATTAAAAGCGAGTATTGAAGTTTTAAATCAAGCATTTTTCAATGCAATTAGGAGTGATGTAGTAGATTGGGTTAATAAAATTTCAGCAGGATTGCAGAAGGTTGCAAGTTGGATAAAAGACAATTCGGATTTGATTAATAAGACACTTCCAGCTTTATTCAGACTTTTAGCAACTGTTCTCAGTTTATTACTTGCAATGAAATTATTTGCAAGTGCTTCACAAGTATTATTATTCTTATTGAAACCTATGAATATTCTCATTATGTCTGTTGTATGGGCTGTTTATGAGTTATGGAAGGCACTATACAAAGGAAATGAATATTCAAAAAATTTTGGTGGATTTATACTCTTTATCTATGACAAACTCAAAGCATTTGTAGAATTCATCAAAACTAACGTTATTCCCGGTATTCAAGCAGAAGTAGATAATCTTGTTAAACTATTTAATAAGAGTGGACCAAACATTTTTGACTGGATACTCGGGACTATTATTTATCTTGGTAAACAATTATGGTATTTATTTAAGCTTATAGGGCAATGGCTTTCAGATTGGCTTTTAGACGCTTTAGAAAGATTTTTCGAAAAATATAAAGATTATTTAGAAAAATTTCTTAAAGGACAGAAAATTGTAGTTATTCCAGTAATCTTACGTGAAGGAAAGGCTCCAGAGGGTAAAGGTGGAGGTAAACCTGCAAAAGAGGAGAAAGAAACTGATTATAAAGTCAATCCCGTTAATGAATGGGCGAAGAAATTCTTAAATCTTGCAGAAGCTCTTGCAGCAGGAGTAAAGGATTTTACATTGAATTTAATTGCTGATTTAAGTAAACTTCCACAATGGTTGAAAGACGTTTTTGAAGGGGCAAAGGAAAATTGGCAGGTTACCTTACAACCTGTTTTGGATTTTGCAAAGCAAGTTTCGTTAGAATTTCAAGAAGATTTAAGTGCAATAAGTGAATGGATTAGAAATGGAGTAAAAGATATTACTTTAAACCTTCAAGAAGGGACGGCAAATGTATGGGATTGGGTATTAAACGGAGTTCAAACTGTTAAAATACAACTTGAAAAGGCATGGGGTAAGGCATTTGAATGGTTAGAAAAAGGAATTCAAACAATAAAACTCAACTTGCAACTTGCTTTACCGGGTAAAAAGGAGCCAGAAGCAGAACTTCCAAAAGTACCCGGTACAAAAGCTGAATATTTACCTGAAGTTCAAGGAAGGAAAGAAATTTTAACTGATTTCAGTTATCAACTTAATACGGCAGTAGGACAATTAAACGCATTAAATACAAATCTTGGATTGACAAACAGTGCATTAAATACTTCGCTTGTTCAACCTTTAAAGAGTTTAGATGATATAGTTAGAGAAAACATTAATAAACAAAAAGGATATAGTATAGGTAGATTTCCGTATGTTCCACAAGCGGGAGTACATCCTTTTGCAGTATTCTATCCTATTTTTGATTTTCTCGGAGCATTAGCAAGTGTTTTCGGAATTAGCACGTCAACATTCTCATTAGGTGCAGCTCCAGTTTTTGGTTTTCAAGAAGGTGGTTTTACAGGAAAAGGCAGTTTGAATGAAGTTGCAGGAGTAGTTCATAAAGGTGAATACGTTGTCCCTGCATGGTTAGTTAGAAAATATCCTGAATTAATTGCTTTACTTGAAGAAAAAAGAATAAAAGGTTATCAAGAAGGTGGTTTAGTAGGTACAGTACTCAATTATCTCTTCGGTGGTAGAAAAGCAGAAGCTGATACACTTGTAAAAGACGTTGACTTAATCAAAGAAGTTGCTATAAAGATGTTTGACTTAATCAAAGAAACTAACCCCGAAATGGCAGATACATTTGAAACTCTTACAAATAAACTTGGAATTTCATTAACCACTGAGAATAAATATCAACCAACTGCTTTTGCAAAAGGCATGGGTATATGGACAGGAATTGCTAATTTCTTGCAAACACTTCAAGGAAAAGGTGCTGAAGTAAAAGCTCCAAAAGATGTATTAAGTGATTTTTGGTTTAATATGAAACAGGGTTTTGATACTGCAAAAAGAAAAGCAGAAGATTTCTTCGCAGGATTTAAAGCAGGATTAGAAGGATTTAAACAAATAGCAGGAGAATACGATATAGGTGCAATATTAAAAGGTGGTTTAGTTTCAGCATTTGAAGGAATAGGCAATTTAATTTCAAGTGTATTTAGTGGACTTATAAGCTTCGCACAATCACTCGCACAATCATTCGGTGCAATGCTGTTAACACTTCAAAACGTTCAACAAGTGCTTAATCCTGTTAATACCGTACTTCAAGCAATATTTGAAATAATTGGACCCGTAATTGATTCAGCATTTAAACCATTCGTGCAAATACTTGCTTCAATAGGCAATTTAATTGGTACTTTATTACTTCCAGTTTTACAACCATTTTTGGGAGTTCTTCAGGCATTAGCACAAGTATTTGAATGGGCTTACAATACTATATTTGTTCCAGTAGGCAGAGGATTGTACTTTGTCTTTGGAATTGTAGGTGATGCTTTCAATAGGTTATACAACTTGATTTCTGAAATTGTTAAAAAACTTACTTTTGGAATAATCGATTTAGGCAAAAGAGCAACAAGAAGTTGGGAAGAAATCTGGCAAGAAGCGCAGGAAAAGATACAACCTATTGATATAGAGGGGATAGGAAAAGAAACAACACAAGAATATGTTGCAAACGTCACGAGAAGTGGACCTGAAACAGTATATAACATAGTAAACCTTTACGCAAATGAAAGTTTCATAATGGACCATAGAGAAGCATTTTATGATTTTCTCGCAGAATCTATACAACATTTGATTGATACAGGGCAAATTAAATTCGCATAATGGGAGGTGTAATTTATGGCACTTGTTAAAACTGATTATAACTTGATATATAACGACGACGGCTCGCTTTGCACAACAATTCGTGAAGACGACGTTCCATTTTCTGGTGTGAAAAGCTTTGCAGTGGAAGAGGGGACGGAGAATTTGATAACAGAATATTTTACTGCATATTCTGGTATGACTATTATTGAACACCAAGACACAACTATACCTGATGGCAAATATTTTGAAATAATATACGATTCTGTTAGCAGTTCATCTTCAAGAGCATTGTTTGAATATAATGACAATGATTTAATAGAAGGCACAAGCATAATTACAATTTCTTTTTGGGGAAAAGGTGATGAATCATCTATTGGAGATAAAATACGAGTTTATACTGGAAGCGAATGGCTTACAATAGATGAGCCACTTTTAACAACAGAATGGCAAAGATTTATTATAACTTGCACATATAACGGTCAAACTTCAACGGCAGGTATTCAAATTAATACCCCAAATGAAGGACAAAAATTTTATATTCATTCACCACAAGTTGAAGCCAAATCCTTTGCAACCTCATTCGTGGACGGGACGAGGCAAGATGGACGTTTTTATATACCTTTGGATAAATTAGGTTTCGACCCTGCAACCGATGATTTTGTTATAGCGTATTGGAAAAAACCTATTGCAACAGATTCTGGAGATTTGACTGGTTACAACTTGTTTTCTATTGGAAAATCTCCAGATGGATATATGTGGTGGGGAAAAAATAAGGATGGAAATTATTTTAAGTTAAATGTATTATATGATAATGGTGAATATGAAAGTTCTGACTCCCCTACATTTACTCCTGATTGGTATTTTAATAATTGGCATTTTGAAGTATTAAGAAAAGCTGATGGAGTTATAGATTACTTTGTAGATGGTATTAAACAATGTTCATTAGCATTAGCCACTAATTTACAAACTTTTGTAGAAGGTTTGACTGTTGGGGGGTACTTTAATAATTCAGATAACAATAGTTTAATTGCAAGCCTTGCTTTCGGTTATGCAAAAGATGATAATGGTAATTTGCAGTGGACCGACGAATTCATTCAAGAACTTTACAACGCAAGGAAGCCGTTTAGTGTGCCACCAAGATTACCGATATTGTAAAGGAGTGATAATAGGGCTTAAGGTGGTGATAAATAATGTTTGATGCTTTGAATATAAATACCGATTTTCAAGATAAATATCGACACTTGACAAAATACAAAAAGTTAATAGTTCTTGCAAAAATAGACGGGACTAATTGGTATGATATTTCAGATTATGCCTTGGAGTTTAGAGTTCTTAACAGAATTGAAGTTGTGAATAGCCCCGCGGTTGATTCTGCAGTTTTAAAAGTTAAAAATATAAACAATTGCTTTACTCCTACGCAGTATAACGACGTATTTGACCCAGAAAATGGAAAATTCAATGGAACTGTAGAAGATGACTATTTGAATAAAGTATGGGAAGTTAAAGTTTATGTAGAAGTTTATGCTTGTGATTTTTATCGTTATGGTATTGCTTTACCTGAAAATTCAGTTGCATATTGGAGATGTTCTCTTGTTGACCTTGTAAATGGAATATATCCAGAAGGTTATACTCCTGACGGTTCAGAAAACAAAATCTTAATTCCTTTATTCTGGGGCTGGAAACCGCAAGAAGCAATAAAAGAAAAACATAAAACCGCACAAATTGAATTAAAAGATTTGTTATGGATTGCAACACAAAAGAAACCTGATAATCCTTTACTTTACGCAGGTTATACTCCTGATGAAATTCTTAATGACATTTTTGTAAATAGGCTGGGCTTTGATACAAGCTATTTAGATTTACAAGAACTCACAACTATATGGGAAGTTTATATTGCAGATAATAATAAGACTTGGTGGAATATCATTCAAGAAATAGTTATTGCAACAGGTGGAAAAATTACATGCAGTCCTGATGGAAAAATTAAATTCAGAACAAGAATTGAAAATTATTCTGACCCCTCAACTGTTTTGACGCTTAACGAAGAGAATATTAAGAATTACAATCTTGATAAGAAGAGACAATACAATAAGATAAAAGTTCAATCAGAAGGTTATGAAATAGGAACAACACAAGAATTTGTAGTAGACCACGAGCTTGAAGGAGACGCAAGAACAATTCAAGCAGGGCAACAGGCAACGTTTGAATTCGAATATACAAGTGAATATATAAAAAACCCTGATAATGGAGTCTATATTTCATATGCTTACGGCAGTTCTCCAATCGCAACTGATTCATATTTTGAAGAAGGTCAAGACGATGGAAATATCAGATTAGATGAATTAATTGCTTATCCAGATAAGCTTGTATTGAAAATGACTAACCTTGCAAGTTCAACTGATTATACTATTACCCACGTTAAGTTCAAAGCAGTTCCTATTAAGAAAAAAGAAGAAATTAATGTTGAAAAGCCAAATCAAACAAATGAACCTGATTCGGAATACTCTATTACTTCTTTTTATTCCGATGAAAGCCTTTTGTCAAATATTGCCGACGTGTTTTATAATGAAACAACCAAAACTATTAGATTTGAATTACAGCTTAATGAGTTTTATCCTGATTTATACGCAGGAAACTTAGTTAATTTAGAACTTACTCCAAAAGGTATTGCAAGTGGTACTTTTATAGTTGAAAAAGTAGAACACAATCTTGAAAAGGTTAAATATCAAACAAAAATCACGCTCCTTGAATGGAAAGATATTACTTTTGATATTTCAGATAAAACCGTACAAAAAAAGGTAATTTCTGATTATATTCAACAACCTGCTAATGAAACTACTATAAATGAAATTCAACAAGAAGTTTCTGAACTTCAAAATCAAGTTGATGATGTTGATAACCGAACTAATTACATTGATGGTGCTACACCTGCAATTCCATCAGGATTAAATCTTGCAACTATAAACGAAAATGGAATTAGCTTTATTACTGCCTCATGGGACGCAAATTCTGAAACTGATTTACTTGGTTATGAGCTTGCATGGAGTTATGATGGAACAGATTGGAATTATATTACAACCGCGGATACATTAGTAAAATTTGAAGTTGCAGGTAATATGACTGTTTATGTAAAAGTAAGAGCTTACGATGCAGAAGGTAAGAAATCTAATTGGAGTTCAGTTGAAAATATTACAAGTGCAAAAGATGAAACTCCACCTGATACCCCAACAGGTTTAACTGCAACGGGTTTATTTCAAACAATTATGGTTAGATGGAATGCAAATTCAGAAGAAGATTTCAGCCATTATGTATTAGAGTATGATACAGTAGATACATTTGATAGTAATCCGCAGCAAATAACATTAAATGCAACATCAACAATTATAAAAGATTTAAATGTAAATACAACTTATTACTTAAGAATTAAAGCGGTGGATTTATCAGGCAACGAAAGCAATTGGAGTGATTCTGTTTCAGCTTCAACCGCAAAAATAGATGATGAAAGTTATTATGATTATGCAGCAATTAAAGATTGTGTTATACACAATGGATATATTGATTCTGCATGGATTTCTGAATTAGACGCAGGAAAAATCACGACAGGTTATTTAAGTGCTGATAGAATTCAAGCAAAATCGATTACGATGGATAAACTTTCTGTTGCACCGTCGTTCAGTCTTCCAGAAGGAACAATAGCATATTTTACAAATTCTTTGATTGATGATGTAAATGGTATAACACCAGAAGGTTATGATGAAGTAAATCTTGCACCAAGTGTTATACTAACACCAGAAAACGCACCTGAAGGAAGCGTTGTAGGTGATTTACTCGCAGGAAATAAAATTTATGCAGGTCATGAAATTCAAGTAGGAAATTCGGTATTTATTAAAAATATTGATAATGGTGGTAACGAAGAGGGAAAAATAATTGTTAAAGATGGAACTACAGAGATCGTAAAAATTGGTGAAAAAGTTGCAACAAAATTTGTAGATAAAATAGAAATATTGGTTGATGTTACATCTTCAACAGGAGCTTCTGATGCTCATGTTTATGCAAGTTTAGATAATTCTAATTGGATAGATTTAGGCTCGACTTCTGATTTAGATGGGAACAAAACACAAGTCAATTTATTTAATTATGTTGCATATGGGCAAACAATCTATTTAAAAGCAGAAACAACGGGCGAAGATGGAGCCGAAAGTGGCGATATCGATGTATACGTTGATGATACACTTTTTGATACCTATCATTATGATGTTGATACTGACACAAATCCTTCTCAAGTATTTACAATTACATTACCAGATGAAAAAAACGATGGAATAGAAATAAATGGCGGTGTTATTAATTCTCCAATTATAAATGTGACAACTGAAAGTGGAGAACTTCGTTTGATAGATAGTGGTTGGGGAATAAAAGATGGTGGCTCATCACAAGACGGAGAATTCATTACTCGTTCAATTAATTTTGAAAACATCCACACTAATGGTTTAATTATTTTTAGAAGTATTACATCTGGTGACGTATCACACGGAATTATAAGAATAGATACAACAAATGAAACAAAATTCGAAATTGATACCTTTCATAATGATGAAGACAGTATATATTCGGCTTCTCTTACCTTTTATTCTATGGAAGTATTTAATTGTGCTTTGAGTTTTAAAAATAAGGTTGTTAAAGTAATTGGTGATGGAATAGCAGTTCCTACTTCAACATATCCACCAGACAATCCAGAAGACGGACAAATTTATTATAATAAAAACGAACAAAAGTTTTATGGCTATGCAGGTTCAAGAGGTTGGGTAGTATTAGGATAAAAAGGAGGTTAAAATTATGGAAAAGCTTCAAAAAATTCAAGTGAAGTTTTCAAGTATAACATTAAATCTCGAGGAAATAGCAGATTATATTAATGAATTAATAGTAAAAGTCAAAAGTTTGGAAGATGAAAATGAAAAGTTGAAGAAGGAATTAAAAGAACTCAAAGAAAAAAGGAGTGAATAAAATGCTTTTGTTTGTAATTTATTTCTGGTTATTGTGGTGGGCTGTTGCATTCTTTCCAGTTAAATGGGTATCGGTAAAGAAATTACCTGCTATAGCAATGACAATAGCACCATTCATATTTTACAATCCAGATAGATATTTCTTATACAACGAAGAAGGATTAATAAAGCATGAGATGAGACATATACAGCAACAAAGAATATTATCTCCTGCAATAATGTTGATATTGTATTTAGTGTTTTCAATAATCTTATTTGTGTTCTATTTAGTTAGGTATCACTCATTGAAATATGCTTTTATGAAATGCTATCGAGAAAATCCATTTGAGGTTGATGCAAGAAAATATGAACGGCCGATTTAAATCGATTTTAAGGGGTGTTTAAAGGGGCAAGATATATAATTATATATCTCGAGGGTTAGAACCCATCAAATTTTGGAAAATACGGCGTGAGTGAGGTGATTGTTATGACAGTGGAAGAGAGACTTACTCGTCTTGAGACAATCATTGAAAATCAGACAAAGCAAATTAACAAGCTAAATGATTCAGTTGAAAGTTTAGTTGAAAAATTCGAACAAAGGATTGAAATTAACGGAAGGCAAGATGTCAACATTGCAACTATGAAGACAAAGCATGAAGAGCTCGAAAAGAAGGTTGAAGACCAGGGAGAAGAACTTGAAAGCCTTGCAAGAGAAGTCAGGGGAGACATAAAACTATTAACAAGAAAAGTTTATATGCTCGTTGGGATTTTAACTGGAGCTCAAAGTTTGTTAACTTTACTTTTAAAATTCTTCGGTTGAGGAGGTTGAAAAATGAATTACGGAGTAGTTGATTTAACCAATCATGAAAGCATAAGAATACTTCCGCTTGGAGACCTTCACGTAGGAAGTCCGGTATTTTTAGAGTCGAAATTCAGGAAGATTGTTCGATATATTCAGGAAAATGATGATGTTTATACGGTACTCATGGGAGACCTTATCGACAACGCAACTAAATACAGTATTGGAAATGTATATGAGAACGAAATGTCTCCACAGGAACAGCTTGATTACCTAATGAAATCCCTTGAACCTATTAAGAAAAAAATTCTGGGGATTGTATCAGGTAATCATGAAAATAGAACATTAAAAGCAACTGGATTAGATATTCTTGCAATTTTGGCCTCTTTCTTTAACTGTTATTACGACAGGAACATTTTAATTTTAGATGTAAATGTCGGTTCAAATGCACCTACAAGTAAAAGAAGAATTAATTACGTTTTTGAAATAGCACACGGTTTTGGAGGGGGGAGAACCCCTGGTGGTGCGCTTAACAATGCGTTCAAGTTCGGAGATTTAGTTGTAAACGCGGATGTGGTTTTAACAGGACACGTTCATAAACCAATAGATAGTGAAAATACTTTCTTGATAGTGGATAAGAGGAATAAGGTGGTTCAAGTGCATAAGCAGTTAATCATGGTAATTCCATCATTATTAGGATGGGAAGACTACGCACAACAAAGAGCATATAGACCACCATCAAATTCGCTTTACGAACTAACCTTAAATGGTTCAAGTAAAGAAATCACAATAACAAAAACCATTAAATATTAAAAATAAAATCTTACAATTGTTTTTGAAACATTCTTCTCAACCTTCGCAGAAGTGATGGAAGGCAAACAGTATTTATCATTTTTAAAAACAATGCCCTCAAAAGCATCAATGAGGGCTTTTAACAAATTGTTCGGGTCAGGAAATTTTCTATTAGGAAAAACAAATTCAATTTCCATTCTAAAAAATTTCTTTTCTTCATACATTACAAGGTGTTCTTTTCTTGCCTTGATACTTGCTAAATCTCGAACGTATTGTATAAATTCCTTTGCGTTCTTTGTCGGAACTTTTCTCATTGAACGGGTGATGACATACATATGATTCACTGAGGGTGGTATCCTATCTATCTCAAGTTCAAAATCAGGTTTTCTTTTATTTTTACTCATAACATTCTCCTTTCTTAAAATTTAAAACCCAGCTCAAAGAAGTTATACCAATGTATATTTAAATACCTACATCCATCAAAATTATGCTCTGAACGATGTAAAAATTGCAAATACACATCTTTATTAATATTAAATCTTACATAAACATCCCACCATCCACCTGATGACTCCCATTTGAATGGAGTTATCCTATTTGGAAAATCATAAAAGCCAAAGTCATACGCTCGAAAGAATATCCAATGTCTAATACCTAAATCAAACTTTCCAATGTTAACTTCATTGTGAAAGCTTGCGACTCCTCGCACACCCGAACCATATTCAAAAACTCCAAGAGAAAAGTTGAACGAAAAAGCAACCACACTAAATACTATCAACAAGATAACCAACAATTTCATGAATATTCCTCCTTTGACAATTGTTTTGGATAGAAACGGGGCATAAAAGCCCCGTCAAATCATCCGTCGATTTTAATGATTTCTTTGACTTTTTGAATCCAATCATGCCCGAATTTCTGATTTAAGAATCCTACTATTAAATCAATCATAAGTCCAATTAGAATATCTTGCAAAAAGTCTGGAATAGGAATGTTAAGTCCAAGACTCCTCAATGCTGTTTCAACTGCGTCAATAGCTTTCTGCTTTTTAGATACGCCGTCCTCACCTGTTGCTTCTGCAAAAACTATTACCTTGATAACTATTTCTTTCAGCTTAACATACCATTCGAAGTTGCTAAAAAGTGCATCTAACCAGATATACACAACACTCACCTCCTATTTTGAAATAAATATAAAATTAGTGCAATCGGCCATGCTAACGGCATAACAAATAGTTCAAAATTTGTAATGTATTGTCCTTCATATCTTACATAAAGTCCAGCAAACACAAGAATAAAATAACCTATCAAATAAATTGCTAACAAAATCCACCAGACCATACTTACTCCCTCCTTCTAAAATAATTATACCACCAAATTGTGTCAAGTAAATGGGATTTTGTTTCAGAAGGGACAGTTTCGTCTATTAAGGCATTATTAGGTTCAGTCGTTTTTAACCATCTTAAAACATTTCCAATTCCCCAGTTATAACTCATTACAACATAAATATCTAAAAATGGAGAATCACCTATTCTTTCTCTTAAAGTTCTATACAGCCAATCTAAGTAAAGTATCCCACACTCAATATTCTTGTAAGGGTCTAACATATCCTCATCTTTAAATTGATATTTGTATATGAAGTTTACAGTTAGCATAGCCGACCTTGATATTTGCATAAGTCCTTTTGCGTAAGGGCTTTCAGCATTGCATACGAAACCACTTTCAGTTGCAATTATCCCTAACACAAGATTTTCGTCAAAATTTTTAATGTGATACTTTTCAAGCAACAGTAAAACAATTTTTGCAATTGCTTCAATTAAACCTGCATTCATACTCTCACCTACCTTTTTGATGAACTCCATGGATATGCTCCGCTTCTCCCCATTTTTCGTTATCATAATCTTCTCTCTTGATAACATATAAATTTTTAAACTGCCTTATTTCAACCTTTCTAATTGCAAATTTCAGAGCATGTTCATAAGTAGGGGAACGAAATATAACCTGATGTCTCGAAGTCATGACGTACCAAATCTCTTGCATATTATTCCTCCTCCTTTTCTTCATAAAGATATTCTTCGTCAGGAAGCGGACACCATTTAGGAATAGAATTTTCATACTCAATGTTTAGTTTTTTAACTTCACAATGAAATACAAATTCACCGTAAATATTTCTTTCAATCTTGAAATAAGGACATTCCTTACATTTTTCGATTTTTTTGAATAACACTTTCATATTATCCCTCCTTTGTAGGTATATTTAGCGTCAAATCTAATGGTTCTTTCTTTATTACTTCTCCGTGAACTATAATAGAAACAACAACATCTTCTACACGGTTCAATTGAATAAGCTCTCCTTTATCGTTCTTCATGATAATAGGAACTTTTGCTCTGATTTGATTCAAGAATTTTACTGCTTTATCGGGTTCTTCAGTATGATAAATCACCTTTTTAGTTGTGTTTGCAATACTACTCATAGCAATTCCCCCTTTTTATCCTCTTCAATCTTCAGGCTTTCTCTCGTCAATTCTTCAAAGAGTTCAGGCTCGACCTTTTGCAAGATTTTTGTATCAATCTTGAAGACATTCAGGCCATACTTTTCATACAGCTCTTCTTTATCAATCTTAGCTTTAAGTTTCTTGTAGCTTGTTAGTTTTTTCTTTGCAATTATTTTACCGACTTTTATTTCTTCATTATCCTGTAATTGCATAAGAATGTGTTTTTTAATTTCTTCTTCTAATGCTTGCAAGTAAAAATATTCAGAAATCAAACTTTCAATACTATCGTGCATGTGAAATTTTCTTCTTAGCGGGCATGAAGCTACTCCAGGGCAGTATTTACAATGTTCACCTGAACTTATTTGATACTGCTTTTCGTCGTGCCCTTTGCCTTCAAGTGCAGTTGCTACTCCGACTATTTCAGCAATTATATTCTCTTTTTCCTCTAAATTATCTAAGACGTCAAAATGATAAACTCCGTCCGCAGTAATAACTATTACAGGCTTTTGAGAAATTATTGAGTAGATTTTCGGTTGTAATTCATTAAACTTATGACCTGACTTGAACTCAAAAACCACTGGTTCATCATCTATATAGCCCAAAGCATCATACACACCCTCGATTACTATATTATTAGCAATCTCCTCTGAGAATGGCACTTCATAGGCAACAATTTCAGCACCTATTTTGTCAAGTCTTCTTTGCAAAGTCTTGACTCTTGCAACTACATGCGGTTCCGTTATTACTTCTTCTCCTGCGAGTAATTGATGAACTTTCTTTCCGAAATCCATTGCTTCTGTTTCAACTTCAAGACCTTGAATATACTTCAAATAATACAATCTTTGACATTGAAGGAACGTATCAATGCGTGAAAAACTCAATACCATTCTATCCCTCCTCCTTCTTTGGATTAATATAAACTTCTTTCTCGTTGATATAACACACGTCTGGTTCTAATTTTTTATTTAGAACAGGTGCAAAGAAAAGATAATCAAGCTCATAAAGAATTTTGTCAACAATTTCCATCGCCTCTTCTGAAAAATGGATACATGAAACATCAATCATTCTATCTCCTCGCGGTCCCGCAACGCTTTCAACTAATTCTGCAATGAATTTTCTATATTCGTTAAATGCTTTATCAATTTGTTTTTTAAACCTGTAAGCACTTTTTCTCCATTCTCCGTTCTTTTTTCTTGCAGGTTCCGTTATCTCCGCAATTCTTTTTAAGCGTTCCAAATCAAGCTTAATATACATATTCTCACTCCTTTCTTTTGACACGTTATCACTCCTTGCATATTTCTTCAACCAGCTTTTCAATATTCTCCTTTGATATTTTTTCGAATTCTTCATATCTATGAGAATAAGCTTCTATACAACCTTTGATTATAATAGGAAGTTCATACTTTAACTGATACTTTGATGCCTGAAATTTCCAAGTTTGCCAGGTGCCAGCTCCAATACTGTCCTCAATTACATCATTGTTATGTCTAAGTCTTTTTGCAATGCCTTGCAATACACCTTCATTTCCTTTGTTATGTCCAACATGCACGTCGTACAAATATGGTTTATGTCTGGATTTTTCTACAGCTATTTCGAATGTAGTTGATGGCCAATCATCAAAGAAGTAGCCTTCTATATGTAGGTAGTGATTTTCTTTGCTGATTCTAAATTTCATATTATCCCTCCTTTTTGTTTATTTTCTTAATCGATTAATAGCATGCTTGCGCCAACGCAAAGCGTCATAAAATTTAGTTCTTACGTCTAAATGTGATGTGTCTAACCAAATAGCAGATAATAGTTCTTCTATTATCTTCAGTTGATTTAAATCAGATTTCCAGTTTGAATCAATAATACCTTCTTCAATCATTAGAGGTATATACGTTGAAAAATACCATTGTGAATAGTGTTTGCGCAGTTGTTTATATAATTCTTTAGCTGTCATATTATCACTCCTTTTTTATTGATTTAATTAATATTTTTTCACGTTCTCTATATGTCCAATATAGTTTACAATCTAACATTACTTTATCTATTGTTACCCAAATTTCAAATTCAACTTCGTCTGGAAGGTAGCTTTCAATAATTTCATTCAGCTGTTTTTTGAAATCTTCTGTTTGAGTATATTCATATATCTGATAAAGATAATCAATATCTTTTTTGTTTCTAATCCAACCACGCAATTCAAAAAAATCATCAATTTCCATACTATCCCTCCTTTATGTATTTTACTCAAATTTTTGTTCGAATTCAGAAATTAAATATCCTTCAAACCAAGATAAATATGTAACTCTCAGCACTTTGTCTAAAATAGTATCAATCAAATTTGCATCTAATTCGTTTTCCTTAAGAATTTGTTCAATTTCTTTAAGATTTTCTTCTTTGTTGTCTTTAACAAAATTTACAAAATTTATGTACATAACTCTAAAATCAAACTTTTTCATATTTTTACCTCCTTTTTTAATGAAATATTATCTAAAATTTTTTTTAATTTGTCAAAATCCTCTTGTATTTTTATTGCGTATTCATCGTCATAGTCAATATGATACTTATTTTGTAGACAATCTATATCTTCTTCAAGTTGATTTAATATCTTCAAAGTTTCTACCAATAAATCTTTCATCTTATCCCTCCTTATCCCAAAGCTTTTTTTGATAAATCATTTGGGTAATATCCCCTAAATCGACAAAACCTATAAGTTCTGCAAAACATTCAAGACAAATTGTTTTATTAAAATCCCAACCTGTTTTTTGACAAAATACTTTCCACATTTCATCTGAAACTTTCCAAACAACATATTGAACCCTTCCACAACGCTTACATGTTTGTGCTTTTGCCATTTTCATCACACCTTCTTTTGCAATATAATCTATGTTATATTGAATTTACTCTCTGAGTAATTCTAGATTTTCAAAAACATTTCCTATTACATTTCCATCTTCTTCAATAATAAATGGCATATGTCCTACTGCACCATTTTTATAAACACAAACAAATCTACACCACTCTTCTTCATAAACTATTTCACAAACCATTCCGTCATTTGATTTAATAATGTCACCTTCATAAATTTCTTTACCGTTTTTATCTTTTAATCCTGTGAAGCACATTAAAACAACATCTGATGGATTACCGAATTCATTTAATTTTTCGTTATTTCTATCAATAAATTCTAATTCACCATCTACAAATCCTAAACTTCGTGGATAATACATAATTTTTCTTTCTTTATCCCATGCTCTTATTTTGAAATACATTCTATCCCTCCTCGTTTGTTTTTACTTTCTCAATAATTTTTGTGTGAAATTCAATGATTTTGTTATAAATTTCTATGAGTTTAATAACAATTTTTTCTGAAAATAATTTTGTTAAATATTCTCTGTATTCTTTGTCTGGCAATCTTTTCATAAACCCAAATAGTACAGCTTCTGTTATATTACCTTTTTTATCTACCCATACTCTAACGCCATTTTGTAAGTCAAAACGCGCAATACCTATATCCCATTTAAAATGTACGAATAATGTATCTGTATCACGATAATATCTATGCTTTTTAATTTTCATATTATTCCTCCTTTGCAATATAATATTTCTTATGTTGCATTTACCAAATCCTTCCTGCAATATTTTCAATAATACGCGTTGGAATATATTCAAAAGCAATTTGTATGTTATAATTGCTATTACATAAAGAAATACTTGCCCATTCTTCATCAATACGTGAAATAACTGGAATAAAACCTTTATAAACTCTTATTTTACCCACAATATCATTATTTTTAGATAAAACATAGTACATTAAAACAGTGCTTGTTTCCTCTTTTAAACGCAATTTAACATTTTCGAATTTACCACTATATCCCAAATCAATCCATCGTATGCAATGAACTTTTGAATATGTTTCAAGAAGCTGCATAACTTCTTTAACTGTCATATTACCCCTCCTTTATAATATTATTTCTTATACTAAAAACTTATATAGTTTCATTCATGATTTTCAACAGCTTTTTAACTTCCTTAAAAATCTTATCTTTTTTCATTTTCCATTCTGTCTCAAATTCTATCGTAATGCCCAACCCAAGACCTTCTACAAATGCCTGCAATTCGTCTAAGGTTTCAAATATAAATTCTCTTTCATCTATCCAATCTTTTGCAACATGCCATACTTTGTATTTACCATCATTTAGTTTCTTAACTTGAAACCCAAGATGTTTCAATTCTAAAAACGCGTTAAAAATTCTCCCGTTATACACTTGCATATTACTCCCCCTTTTCTTCTTAACGTCCTCCCATATTCTCTAAAATTTCATTTGCTATTTCAGCTGCTTCCTTTCCGTATTCTTCAATACTGCCATCTTTGTTTACTTTTATCACATTACCTTTGTAATTCTCTTCATAATCCTCTTCTTTAATCACATACAATGCTCTATAGCTTTTACTCATATTTTTAACCCTCTTTTGTGCGAATTTGATTGCCATTTCTTTAGAAGCTCCTCTATACCAAATCAATCCTGTTCTCGTCACCACAAACCATCTCTCAATTTTACTCATCCTATTCACTCCTTTCTTTAAAATGGTGGTTCATCGTTTTCGTTTAAATTGTTCGCAACACTAACTACTCCATAGCCCGCACTTGACAATGTTCCAGCACGTTTTAACTCTTCGATTTTTCGACGGATTGAATTTTCGTTAAGCCCAAACTGTTGTTTGACTTTCGTTATTAAATCCTTGATTTTTATTTCATTTTCCTGCTCTACAACTTGCTTTATGAATTCTTTTACTTCGTCCGTTTCCTCGATGTTTTCTGAAGTTAAGACATCAACACCATTGTATCTAAATTTAAACAAAAAGCTCAAATTAGAAGGTTTTGAAATGTTGAATTTGTATGGGATTAAATCTATCTGGAGTTTATCTCGAAGTGAAACTGATTTAAGTTCCCATACAAGTCTCGGATAATTTTCAAAATAGACAGAACCTATTGGACTTTTATCACCTTCTTCTTTTTTACTCTGCTTTGAAATATGCGTTAATAGCAATGTTCTTGTTCCATTCGTGTTATAAAACTGCTTCAACATACTGAAAAATTCACCTACTACATCAGCGTGATTAATGTTTCCACCTATTGCAGGCACTACACTATCGATAATCAGCAGTTTGATGTTGTATTTGACAATATCATCAAGAACTTTATCAAATTCATAATTCAGAGGGAGAGCTAAATTTCTGTAATACGGACTTTCTAAATCCTGACCTAAACCGTTTTTCAAAAGAGTAAAGCGTCTTGAAATATCTTCCAGAGAAGTTTCCCAGTCAAGATATAAGACGTTCATTTTAGCTGTCTGCATTTCAAAAAAACTGAAATCAAGCCCGTTTTGAACTGCCATTGCTATTAATAACGCAAGATAAGACTTACCACTCCCACCTGGGGCAAATATAAGTGTATACGGGTCTGCAACAATGGGCTTGATAAAATAATGCTCGTGAGGTTCTGTTTCTATTAATTGTGCTGGTTCATCGTGTGTCAAAAGCTCATTGATAACCTTCGTAAAAGCGAGTGTAAGAAGCTCTTGCCACGGAACGTTTTTCTCTAATATTTCAAGATGTCTTGAAAGCTTCCACCTTGCATCTATATCCATCAGCTCCACTGTTGAAATAAATAACGTTTTTTCTGTATCTGTATCTACAATTTTCAAATTACTTTGAATGTCTTTTCCTTTTACTCTTATACCCGAGAATATAAGTTGATATCCAGTAAAAAATATCTTATAATTATTCCCAACGCGTTTAATATCAAGATTCATATTCTATCACCCTCTTATAAGTATTTTTTAAGATTTTTACTTGTTTTCTTTGAATAAGTTTGATTATTACTGATTTTTGCCATTTCTTTTGTTATTAGAACGTCTAACAACTGTTGCAATATTTTATTTTGTTGTTCGATTGCATTTGTAAGATTATCAATTTTCTTTTCTAACCGCTGTATATTTCTGTTTTTTCCAGAAGAGCGGGGCGTTAACCCCCGCTCGTGGTAAAAGTCAAGCCAAGTGTCCGAACAGGGAAAATCGATATAGTCTTGCATGTTATTTTTCCTCCTTCTTTTCTTTAATTCCATAACGTTTTGCAAGCAAATGCACTAAACATAATCCCGCATGTATTCCATCAACGAAAATTTCAATATTATTTTCTAAAATCTCAAATTTTCTTTTGTTAGGAACTTCAACAATATATTTGTCATCTTCTTTTCTTGCTTTAAAACCCAATCTTTTCAAATGTATTAAATGAACATCATTTTCCATACTTTCCCTCCTTTGATTTATCCATTAATTCCATATAATCTGCCATTTGCAATCTTGGTTCAAATTCAAATACAAATTGTATAGTTTCACTATCAGGTTGAAATACATTAGAAATTCTAATAACACAACCTCTTTCATAAAGTATATTTAATTGTGGGAGTACTCCTCTGTCTTCTTTTAACAAATTAATAAAACATCTTGCAGGTAATTGATGTGGCAATTCACCTTTTAAACGCATTTCAATTAATTTTGCAAAATAACTTCCTTCAACTGCAATGACTTCACTAACGGCTTCAAAAAGAAACATTTTTTTTGATAATTCTTCAAGTTGTTCTTCTACCCTTTTTGAAGTTTTAAGTATATAACTAAACTCCATCATATTATCCCTCCTTACCTGCAAATATTTCACCAATAATCTTGCCTGCTTTTGATTTGCTTAATTTATCAACATCCACGTCTTTACGATAGCGTTTAATTAGGTTCTTTTGCTTTTCAGTTGCAGGGATGAATGTTGCTTGCTTTGACTTTGTTTTTGCTTCAACTGCAGGTGTTTTATTTGCTATTTTCGAATATATTTCTTTCAATTTTTCTGCTTCTTTTTCTATTTGTGTGTTTATTTCGTCAAAGATTTTTTCATATTCTATTCCTTCGTTTACCGTCTTTCCGATGTTTATTTCAAAATTTTCATATTTTCCAAGTGCAATTTTCATGCCTATATTAATATAAACCTTTCCTTGTTCTTGCAAAAGCATTTTAATTTGTTCGGCTTTTTCACTCATTGTCTTTTTCCTCCTTCATTTCAAAATATTTTCCAATCTGATCCATTTCTTCAAGCTCAGGAATAATCTTGAAATGCACCCAGCCCCAAACAACACCGAGCGCAAAACCTATTAACCCGCAAATTATCCACATTAACATGCTACCACTCCTCACAAATTATATCAGGATTAGGAAATTCAAAATCAAATTCAACCTCTGTTGTATCATAATGAAAAATCTTATCTGTAATTGAAAAAATCCACATTTTGAAATGATATTTCTTTTCTTTGGATTGTTCTATTGATATTCCAAAAAAATGTCCTAAATCAACCGCAAAACTTATAAAAAGTTTTTTACCATATTGTTCCACATCAACATCACCCATTACATTTTCACTTGCAATTCTAAATTTGTTTTGGCTTGGATATAACCTAATTTGCAATATTTTTTTTAGTTCATCTTTTGACAACATCTTACTAATTTCAATTACATTATTATTACAATGAACGTAATAATTCTCAAAATCAGTATTTACGCGAGAAACACTAAAATCACCGTAATAACGTTTAATTACAGCCGTTTCATCACCTTTAATATTTGTAATTGGCATTTTATTTTCCTCCCTTCATATTCAAATTCAAAGTTGCAAAAAGAAGCAAGGCATCTTGAATTGTTAAATCCTCATTCAACGGTAAAAATCCTTCAAGCATTTCCTCACCTTCGTGATATGTATATCCTTTAAGTTGCCAATAATGATAATTCCCTCTGTTTACATATTCAAACCAGTATTTCATGTTTTTATATAAGCTTCTCATTTTGTTAGCACCTCCTCCCAATCAATTGAATAAATTTCATCTGAATCCTCATTTTCTAATTCAATATAAATTTTAACTGGAATATGATAAGTCTCGGTAAATGGAACTAATCCCGCGTAAATTCCTGCAATGCCTTCATCAAGATAATCATAAAACCGCTGTTCTATTTCTAAATAACCTTCCCCACTCCATCTATCATCGTCTGTTTTTCTTAACTTATGAATTTTAATTTTTCCCTGTTCTGTTTCAATATAACCTTGATTTATTAATTCATAAATTGTCATGTTATTCCCCTCCTTTTTGCAATATAATGTTTATTATGTTGCATTACTTTTTTTATTTCAGTTTTTTTCTTTTTTTACTCAGTTCCTTTCAGTCATCCCGCTTTTGGGCCCTACTCGGAACCTGAGTTATTCACTTTTCAAAGACCTTTTTCATCGTTTACATCTTAATTATATAGCCTATATATTACAAATCAATATACGAAACGTAAACATTTCCTTACACTTCTTTACAATTAGGTAAACAATTTTCTTGATAAAGATTTTTGTATTGAAACCGGACAAAAATGTGATAAAATATAAATGAGGTGGGATTATGAGTCGTTCGTATAGACAATATGTTCCTTGTTTTGTTGATAAAGCAGGAAGAAAAAAGGGATTAAAAAAATCAACACATAAAGCAATACGCACTCGAATAAGAAACGCTTTAAGAAAAGAAAAATTTGAATTATTATACGATAAATTTGTTGGAAAGAAACTTCCAGCTGATTATCGAATGATGGATTACGATATTTATACTTCAAAAGAAGATTTAGAACGATTTGGCCTTTCAAAAAAGGAAATAAATAAAATGATAAGTAAATAACCTATGTTTGCAAAAAATCCCCCCTCCTCCCTTCCTGATAAACAAATCATTAGCCCCGCTCAGGGGCATTTTTTATTGGCAATTTCTGAAAAACAATACATGGTGTCCCCAATTTTACCCCATTTTGTCCCGTTTGAACCTATAAGCTATATAATACGGATGGCACTTAAAATCCTTCGTTTAGCTATCTCACAATATTCTGAATTTAACTCTATTCCTAACCATTTACGTTGAAGTTTTTCACATGCCATTGCGGTTGTTCCAGAACCTATGAACGGATCAAGATATATTTGATTTTCATTCGGCATAGAAGTAAGTTTGACAAGGTATTCAATAAGTTTTAACGGTTTAACTGTTGGATGAATATTCCTTAAATCTTCACTTAAACCCATATTTCTCTCTTTTGCACTTGCTTTTGCAACATAAAAGAAGCGTGAAGCTCCGCCTTTATCATTAAAATGATGATAAATACCTTTTACACTTCCAAAACTTTTACTATCACCATACCTTTTCCCTTCGCCACCTTTACTTACACTTATCCCACTCTGCTCATCCAACATCTTTGCAGCTTCTTCATCTAAAAGAATGTTTGCGGGGAAACGACCTTTATCTCTATCGAATTGAAATTTTATATCATAATTCTTTTCTAACTTTCCACCAACATAAACTGTCTGATAACCACCTTTCTTTCTTTTAGTATCTTCACCTATCAACAACGGTATCCTCGCACCATCAATATTTAATCCTGCAACGTTCCATTTTAAAGCATTTTCTGCATAACTTCCTTCGTTAGGTTTAATTGCCATAATGATTGGTTCATATGCAGGTTTGAGACTTTGGGACTTCCAGCCTTCCCATTTCTTTGCTTCTGGGGTTGCAGGCTCAGTGATAATAGCTTTGCTTCTATCAAACGAACAATTAAATGTTCCTTTTTTAGGTGTTGCAGGATGCGGTAATTTGCCAATAACTTTTCTTTTTGCTCCAAGTTTTTTATCAATTTGCTTACTAATATCAGTTGCTTTTGGGAAGCCAGAACCATAAAGCCACATCAACGTGTCTTTTATTTCAAAACCCGCAAGTCTCAAACTCATTGCCATTAAATCTTGTGTTCTTGCACCTGCAAATACTAATATTGTTCCTCCTGGCTTCATTACTCTATAAACTTCTTTCCATAATGCAGGTGGTGGAACAAATGCGTCCCATGCTTTTCCCATGAAACCTTTCTTTTGTGGAACATAATCTTCTTCACCACTTAACCATTTCCCAAGCACTTCTCTAATCGTTCTCTCTGAATGTTTCGATAAACCATAAGGTGGGTCAGTTATTACCGTGTCAATACAATTATCTGGCATTTGCTTTAAAATTTCTAACGCATCATTATTACACAATATACCATTCTCAGTCTCAAAATACCTGTTTTCCTTCGGAAAAGCGTCTTTCCAATTTGACATAACATCACCTCTTTCAAAAATATTTTCATTTTTATTTTACCACTAAAATTTTCACTTTGAAACTATTTTTAAAATAGCCTTAATTTCAATTCTAATAGCCCAAATTTTGCTTTTAAACCCCAGACACGTATTTTGATATACCCGAGTGGAGAAACATGCCTTAAAATCGATTTAAATAGGTAGTTAGGAAAGCGAACAATCATTTACACCGCATCACTAAACAGCTGACGCATCATGACGCATCATTTTTCAAAAAGTTCCGCATAATATTGTTATCTTTTTCTTTTTCTTTCTTTTATATATTTTTCTTTCTTTTTCTTTTTATATATTCTTTTAAATATAACAATTAAAAATAAAAATCTTTAAAGAAATAAAAATATATAAATATATAAAAATATATAAAAAATATACTTTTGCAATTAAAATGTCAAGTCGCAAAATAAACGAATAAGTCAAACAAGAAGCGATTATCAAAAGTTTCCTCCCGTGAAGTTTTGTATTTGCATTCGTTCAGCTTTTTACAACATGTTGTTTGTTTTGATTAAAAATGATTCTGTGATATAATCTTAATAGGCTAATTAAGGAAGTGTTAATCTGACTACTCTTGTTTCTCCCCTCAAATGAGGGGAGTTTCTTTTTTTTATATCAATTATCCCTCAATGGAAAATATACAGGGAAGTGGTATAATATAGATGAGGATAAAATTGGAAAGTTGAAATTGGAAACGGAAAAGTTTCTCATTTGAAGACGTCATAGGCAAATTTAGAAAATAATCACAATTATAGTTGAAATTGTGCGGCGAGGTAGAAATATTTGAAAGTTTCACGAAGTTTCAAAAAGTTTCACGAACTTTCTTGAGAATTCTCGAGTTTTCAAACTTTCGAAAAACTTTTTTGAAACTTTTCTCCGAGATGAGTGAATTGACTAAAAGAAGAAAATCAGAAATTATTGACAAATAATTATGATTTTGGACTAATACACCTAAATATTGAAAAGTTTCAACGAGTTTCACGAAGTTTCACGAAGTTTCTCAAAAGTTCAAAAATTTGTTAGCTTTGCGAATTAATGTTTTTATGATATAATAAAATTAGAAAACTAAGGTTGCGGGGAGTTAGACAAGGAGCAAGCCCGCAGTGGGTAAAGGCGGTGGGTGTTCTATTCCGAAACTAAATAGATGGGAGATGGTTTTGTGTTAGAACGGGTGAAGGTTAATGGGCTGGATTACAAAATTAAAATAGTGGAGAGGATGATGGGAAACCAAGTAGGAGAGATTGATGTATTTGAAGGTGTTATTTACATTGAAGATAATGCTCCACGTGGTCAGTTAATTACTTTGCTACACGAAATTATTCATGCCATATTATATTCGGCGGGATATAGCAATCTTGACAATGAAGAGCATGATGAAAAACTTGTTGATGCAATTGCAAATGGACTTTATACAGTCATCAAGGATAATCCCGAATTGATTGAGTTAATTAGAAAGGAGGAGAGTGAAGATGAAGATAACGGTTAAAGGAAATAAGATTAAGATTGGAGATACAGAAATAGAAATTGAAGAAACAGAAAAAGAAGTAGTCATAAACATTATTGTAAAACCTGAAATTGTTGCTTATCCGTCCAATCCTATGAATCCTCCAACAATATGGTGCAACCATACTCATACATGGTCTCCTGATAGTTATTCAACACAACAAACTGGTGGTCCAGCAGGTGAATAGGAGGGATAAAGTGAAGGTAATTCAAAAACGTATTGAAGAGCTTAAGTTTGCTCCATATAATCCTCGGAAGATTACAAAGGAAGAATATGAAAAACTTAAAAGAAGTATTCAAAAATTTGGTTATGTTGAACCCATTGTTTGGAATAAACGTACAAAACATGTTGTAGGTGGGAATCAAAGGTTGAAAGTATTAAAAGATTTAGGTTTTACTATTGTAAATGTTGTTGAAGTTGATTTATCACTTGATGAAGAAAAGGCACTGAATCTTGCGTTGAATAAAATTTCAGGTGAATGGGATTTAGAGAAATTAGAAGATATATTACAGGATTTGAAGTTAACGGAGTTAATTAATTTTACCGGTTTTGAACTCGAAGAAATAGATAAAATAATCGGAGACGTAACAAAAACAGAATATACCTTAAAAGTCGATTCCTTAGTTTACGAACCGACAGGAAAAAAGGTAAAGCTTAAAGACTGTTTTGATGACTCCAAGTATAAAGAACTTATCAACGAAATAGAAAATTCCAGTATTCCGGAAGATATAAAATACTTTTTAAAACTCGCAGCAGGACGTTTTATAGATTACAACTTTAAGAACATAGCAGAATATTACGCAAACGCACCAAAGGAAATACAAGAGCTTTTCGAGAAACTCGCACTCGTAATAATAGATTTCGGAGACGCAATTCAAAACGGCTTCGTAGAGGTAAGGAGCGAACTTTACGAGCTCTGGAAACAGGAGGTTGAAGCCGATGACGAGGAAGAATAAAAAGCACGATTACGCAGCTTTTATCCTTACTCATAGAAGACCAGACAGAGTATGGACTTATGAAGCTCTAAGAAAACACGGCTATACGGGACCGATTTATTTACTTGTAGACGATACAGACCCGACAATAGACGAATACAAGGAAAGATACGGAGATGAGGTTATAGTATTCCCGAAAAAGGAAGCTTACAACATCACAGATACTATGGATAATAACCCGAAAATGAACGTAGTAGTATTTGCAAGGAATTATATTTATAAAGTAGTAGAACAGCTCGGATATAAGAAATTTTTAGAACTCGACGATGATTATATAAGATTTTCGCTTGCATTCCTGAGATTTGGAGAAAAGAAAGAAATACCTATACGAAACCTTGATAAAGTTTTTGAAATAGTATGGAACTATATGGATAAAACTCCCTTTAAAACACTTGCATTCGCACAAGGCGGAGATTTTATAGGTGGAGGTAAACAACAGGTTAAAAAAGGTTTTAAAAGAAAAGCAATGAACCTATTTTTTTGTAGAACTGATAGACCGTTAGAATTCAAAGGAAGATTAAACGAAGATGTAAATATGTACGTACTTGAAGGACTAAGAGGAGGACTCGTAGGAACTATTACACATTTAAAATTACAACAGATGTTAACGCAGCACAATGCAGGAGGACTAACAGATGCATACTTAGACGTAGGAACTTACGTAAAGAGTTTCTATTCCGTTATGATTTCTCCGGCAGCTGTAAAAATAACCGTATTAAAGCAAAAGAACTGGAGAATACATCACAAAGTAAGATGGGAACATACAGCTGTAAAAATAATTCCAGAAAAGTATAAAAGAAGGTGAGGTTATGGCGAAACTCAAACTTACAGAACAATTAATAGAAGATGCAGCTAAACTTATCGAAGCAGGTAACTATCAAAAACACGTTGCACAAGCATTAGGAGTAGACGAAAGCACCTGGTATAGATGGCTAAGAGAAGGCGAACAATCAGAAGATGAAAATGATTTAAAATACAAGTTTTACCAGTCTATTAAAAAAGCAGAGGCAAAAGCAGTTGCGAGAAATGTTGCCTTGATACAGAGAGCAGCTCAAGAGGGGAATTGGCAAGCCGCGGCGTGGTGGCTTGAAAGGAAATTCCCATCAGAGTGGGGAAAGAAAGATAAATTGGATATTGGGGCAGATGATGGTTTGAGAATTGAAATAGTTAAAGTTGATAGTAAAGCAAATGAAGATGAAAAGTGAGGCGATTATTATGGGAAAAAGTGGTGTGATGGTAACAAGGGAAGGTAATGCAGTAGATTTCACCGATGCTTTTTCAAATATTCATGGAGCTTTCATTAATCAAACGCTTGCATTAAAGAAACTTGAAAACGGTAAAATCTTTCTTGCAGTAGCACACTTAACTGTTCCAGCCTCTGGCGTTGCTTATTTAGGTTTTGAAACAGGTTTATCTAATGTCAATGTCAATCTCCAGAGTATGACATTATCTTCAGATATTGTAATTGCTGAAATGTTTGAAGGCTCTGATTTCACAACTGGAACAGCGGTAAATATAAACAACATGAATCGAAGAAGTACTAATACATCAGATGTTACAATTTCAACTGCTCCAACTGTTACGTCTGAAGGCACAAAAATAGATGAAGTTTCAATAGGTTCGTCAGGAATAGGTAGTTCAATCACTGCAAGCGTCTTAGATGCTCAACTTCCATGGGCGCTTAAAACTAATACAAAACATCTTATGAAATTTACCAATGATAACGGTACTGATGTTGACGTAGTAGTAAGAATAGTAATTTTAGAGGATTGATATGCAGGTAAAGGTTATTAAGAGAATTTATGACTTTCTTGAACGAACTAATGCAAAAAATGTATTAATCTATGGTGGAGCGGGTGGTGGAAAATCATTCACTCTCGCTCAGTTCTTGCTTTTAGACATAATCGCGCAACTGCGAAACAAAAGCATCTTAATTAGTAGAAAGTATAATCCTTCGCTTAGAATATCATCAATGAAATTAGTAAGGATGCTTTTATACGAGTATGGAATACCATTCAAAGAAAACAAGTCGGAGCAAATCTTCTATTTTCCGCAGTTTAAGAGTGAAATAGTATTCAGAGGAGTAGATGATGCAGAAAAATTAAAAAGTACTGAATTTAATTATATATGGCTTGAAGAAGCAACAGAATTCACGTTAGAAGATTATCAATCACTTAGACTGAGATTAAGACGTCCTACTCATAAAGGTAGAAATCAGATCTTTTTAACATTTAACCCGATAGGAAAAAGCAACTGGATTTACAAATACTTTTTTAAAGAGAAACAACCAGATACGGAAATATTACACGTGAACTATAAAGACAACCCGTTCCTTGAAGAAGAATATCGTCAAATACTTAAAAATCTTGAAAAGCAAGACCCGAGGTATTATAAGATTTACACACTTGGTGAATTTGCAGACCTCGACCATCTCGTATATAACAATTGGGACGTTGTAGAGAAACTTCCAGAAAGTTATGATGAAATTGTGTATGGGCTTGATTTCGGCTACAATAATCCGACTGCTTTACTGAAAATTGGAATCAAGGATAATGAAATATATGTGATTAAAGAACTTTATGAATCTCATTTAACAAATGCTGATTTGATTGAAAAAATGCGGGATTTTGTTGATACAGATTCTATTATTTATGCAGATAGTGCAGAACCTGCAAGAATTGAAGAACTTAACCGTGCAGGATTCTGGGTTAAACCAGCATATAAAAGCGTGAAAGATGGAATAGATTTTGTGAAAAGGCATCGAGTACATATTCACAAAGAATGTGTCAATACAATTGAAGAAATTGAAATGTATTCATGGAAAACGGACAAAGAAGGAAATATTTTAGAAGAACCTGTAAAGTTCAAAGATCATAGTCTTGACGCACTCAGATATGCAATGACTATTTACTTTGAGAATACAGAAATAAAAGGTTATAAGCTGGATATATTGTAAAGGGAGTGATGCTTATGGCAAAAAATTATCAAGAATTGTTTGATTTGTATTATGGCGATTATGATGAAGATTATTGCAAAAAAAATCATTTGTTTATTGATTATGATAGTCAGGGCAATTTGAAACATATTACAAAGTCAGTAGTTGACTATGCATACGAAATAATTGACACGGACTTTAATTTAATATTGGGAAATGATTTTGAAATTTATGTTCCAGAGAATGAAACTGCAACCGAAAGATTAAATGAGATACTTACTGAAAACAACTTTGACAAACTATTGAGATTATTCGTTATTCAAGGACTTATATTAGGAGATACTGCATTAAAACTTGGAAGGGACGATAGTGGAAACATAAGAATTGGGATTGTGAACTTCATTAAAGGAACAGTAAGTTATGAAATGGAATACGGGCAGGTATCAAAATGGATTTATGAGTATGCAATGCAACATCAGAATACAAATCTCAACGTAAGAGAGGAATATACCAAAGACAGAGTTCAAATTTATTTCGATGGAAAACTTGTGCTTAATGTTCCAAATAGATACGGGGAGTTCTGGTTGATTCACGTAGCTAATAGACCTCGTTTAGATGACCCAATATGGGGAGAAAGTGAGCTTGAGAGGATTGGAGATACAATAGATGAAATGAACTCGACTTTAAGTAGAATTTCTGCAATTGAAGATATTTATGCAAAACCACGAATTATAGCATCAGGAGTTAAAGACGCAAGTAAATTGAAAGCCGAACACAATGTATGGGCAACTCCCGATAATGCAAACCTTCAGATTCTCGAATACAAGGGAATGATTATTCCTGCAATGCTTCAGAAGTATGATAAACTCGAGAATTATTTGAGAAATAAATGTCCTGAACTCATCTTAAACGACCTCGGAAATATTAGTGGTTATGCACTTAAGCTCAAACTCACTAAACTTGTTAAAAAGGTGCAGAACTATAGAGGGGCATACTTTAATGGAATAAAGAAAATGGCAAAACTTGCGCTTGCAATGGACGGTGTTGTGGTTGATGAAGTAAAAATCAGAACTGATCCGATTATTCCCGCAGATGAATTAGAAGACCTCAACAAATGGTTGACATTAATTCAAGCGCAATTAGTTGCAAGGCAAACCGCAGCTGAAGCATTAGGCTATAATTATGCTGAGGAATTGAAGAAGATGGAAGAAGAAAACTCCTGGTATATGGGGATGATACAAAGTGGAGAAGCTGTATCGGAATCTAAAGAAGAAAGCTGATGAACTCTCAAGAAGAGCTTATTTAGAAACAAAAAGAATGTTAAATGAGCTAAGTGGAATGTTAGCAACAGAAGAAATAGGTGCTAAATCATATCAATGGCTTGAAGCTCATTTTCAACAACAGATGAATGAATTACAGGCAAAATATACGACTTTATTTGCAAAGAATAGCTCCATTATGTTCGAGCAGGGGCTTAAGCAGGCTTATACTGATGTTCGAAGCAGTTTTCATGGCATTCCAGTCGAAGTTCTTGGCTGGTATGATACAACGTTTAAAACAATGCAAGAAACTATTCTCCGAAATTACACCGCAGATATGATGAGAACTATAAAGAATACAATCATGGTCGGAATAGTAACAGGGACTCCACCCGACGTGTTAGCTAAAATCATCAAGAAACAAATTCAACCGACTGCAAAAAGGAGAATAACAGTATTGGCAAGAGACCAGCTTTCCCTTGCAATGCAAAATGGCATTTATCAGGGCTATAAGCAACACGAAGACGTTATAAAAGCCTATCAATGGGTAGGACCATTAGATAAAAGAACAACAATATGGTGTGAAAACAGACAATTGTTAACTAAAGAAAAGCCGTGGACTCCAAAGGAAGTGGAACGATATATTGAAGAAAATCCTCGAACTATCAAAGGAAAAGAAATCAGAGCTTCACATGGTACTTTTCTTCATCCTCATATTCAATGCAGGCATAGACTTGTAGCAATCACGAAATCTATTACTGCAATAGTAAAAGAATAAAGGAGGCAAAGAAGGTGAAATGTGATATTGTTGAACTTTTAAAGGATAAAGAAGTTAAAAAGAAAGCACTCGAATATATTAGAAAAATTGATGCAATTCCAGCCCATGGAATACCTAATATGACAAAAGATGAATTTTTAAAGGTGCTGGATAAATGCTTAAAAGAAAAGAGAACTATTGCACAAGTCTTAGGAATTAAACATGAGAGGAATATAATTTATTAAAACATGTTTACATTAGTAAATTCTTGTGGTAAAATAATATTGTGTAGCATGGAGGTGGTATTATGGCGGATGTAATGAAAAGAGACAGGACTTGGAGCAATATTCCACCCGCTGGTTCAAAAGAACGAGATAAATGGCCTTCACACGTATTTTTAGACCCTACTAATAGAAAATATCCCTATAAAAAATATGTCAACGGCAAATGGAAAATATCTTGTGCGGGACTTCTTGCAGCTTATAGAAGGGCAAACATGCAAGGAAATGCAAGTATTGCTTCAAAAGCAAGAAATCTTGCAGTCAGGTATGGCTGTCCGTGGGCGAAAAAAGAATAATTTCAATTATAAAGGAGGTATAAAGTATGTTAGAATTTAAGAAGAGGGGCATCGACGTCCAACTCTTTGCTGAGGGGGACCAGGATGCAACTCAGGAAAAAAATGAAAATGAAAACATGAATCAAGAGGTTGAGTCTCCAACTCAGAATGAGGGGGAGGCAATTAAAGATGATGAAAACCCAATTGAAGCACTTAAGATGACTGCGATTGAGTTAGGTTTAAATCCCGAAGAACTTGCAATTATGACACACAAGGAATTACAAAGTTATGTCGATTCTCAAATCACAAAGGCAATTAAAACAAGAGAGGAAAAACTTAAGAAGAAAGCCGAGATTGAGAAAATGAAAGAAAAAGGAGAATATGAGAAACTTTTGAAGCAAGAAAGAAAAGAAGCACTTGAAGAT
>Ga0190314_1000092_pt1 | contig 37257 bp, 69 predicted proteins | sample 4870071112_MG_FD_165055 | JGI IMG/M metagenome (GOLD analysis project Ga0190314, IMG submission 165055) | Hydrothermal vent sediment bacterial communities from Southern Trench, Guaymas Basin, Mexico - 4870-07-11-12_MG | ecosystem: Environmental > Aquatic > Marine > Hydrothermal vents > Sediment ...
AGGATGAAGAAAATCCGAGAAGAAGTATGGTTTGAGGTTTGGAGAGACCCTGATGCTCTCCAAAAAGCGATGAGATTATGGAAAGGGGGGTGATATAGATGGCAATAGAGATAAGGGATGTTTGGAGAGGGAAGCGAATAGCGGTTAAGAAGGGCAGGAAAACGAAGTTAAGCATAAATGTCTATGAGAGTTATGTGGCGAGCAGTCAGAAATACTCCCTACTTGATGACCTGATAACTCTGATAGAGAAGGAATGCGGACACAGGATGGTTAAATCTGGAGAATACATAACGACAGGGTATAGCAGTTTATGGAGAACTTATGGGAAGTATTCAACACCATACAGAAGATATGATTTGGGAGAAGTGGAAGATGATGTAGAGAAACTTTTAACAGACATCTTCTATGGGGATTTCCGAAACAAAGAGGACAGAGAAAGGATAATATCCGAATATAATGAAGTGGAGAAGAAGATAATCAGATTTTGCAGAGGAATCTAAATTTATGCCGAAAACAAAAAGACGGTGGTATTACATTGGTAATATACGGAAGAAAAGAAGAAGTTGGGAAGATGAACTTGATGATTTGATAGCAGATTATTTCACGATAACTACTCATGGTGGTGGGGTTTAGCGTAGGTGGTCGTTTATAGACACACCTACGCTTTGGGACACATCAACCTCCGCTCCCTCTGGGTTCATCGGGAGCATGTCATCGGTCTCGTCCCCATTCGGGGCAACCCCAAGTCCCCACATTCCAAGTCCTTTTCTGAAGATGTTTATGGATGCGTTCATTTGTCTATCCATTACCAGTCCGCAGTTCGGACATTTGAAGACCGCTCCTATTCGGGTCTCTACAACAAACCCACATCTGGAGCAGGTCTTTGAAGTATTTTTAGCAGGAGCATAGGTAGTGCAATAACCGATATAATTTACTTTATACACGACAAATCTCTGAAGTTTTCTGAAATCTCCTTTGAATAATTGTCTGTTTTTCTTTCTGGATTTAGATTTACAATTTCTTTTCATATCGGTTAAATCCTCAAATATATGGCTTCTACTGGACATAAACAAAGATGTAGAGATTTTATGCAGGAAATCATCCACTCGGTTTTGCTCTCTGTGTTCATATTTTGCCATTAATCTCTTATAAGTTTTTGGTTTAGTTTTCTGTGTTTTTTCCTGAATTCTTTTCCTCTTGAGTTCATATTCTCTGTGAATAGTATATACATATTTGAGAGGTATTTTGTAGTGATATTTACCATCATATCCATCAAACGACATCAGATTTGCATCCCATCCAACGGGTTTTTTAATATGAAGTTCTTTCATAGTCCAGAATGTAAATGTAACCCTATTCTTTTTCAAAATTATGCCTCCGAGATTCAAGTTCTTAACTCTATCCCAGAACCAGTATTGCTTCAAATCAAACTCCACATAACATTTTCTCGGAACTATGGTTATTTTAACCACACCGTTTCTATATGAAAACAGCGTCGTCTTGACATAGACAAACTCCCTCTTTATTACTGGCATTTTTCTACCTGCCTGTCCTTTTTTGTATCTTTTTCTCCAAGATTTCAGTATTGAATACGCTGTATTTATTGCACTATCTACATAGTGCGATGCATACTTCCAATCCTTCAATGCAGAATTCCGAAGATTTCTTTTGAACTCCTTGCTATTAGGTATTACTGGAAGAATTCTCTTCTTCCCCTTGACCTTTTTCTCCTTCCATCGTATATTACTCCATATCTTTCTCATTATTGCATTGAGAAGCCAAGTATAATCCGAAATAAACCTGTCCAAATCATAATTGTGTTCTACCGAATATGCCTTAACTACTTTTTTAATCTCCATATTTTTCCCTCAATTCATCAATTGCTTTCTGCAACAATCCACTCACATTTATCTCTGGATGTCTATCAAGCCACTCTTTTTGGTCTTCTCTAATTGAAACATTTAACCTCACAGCCATGATTAAAGATAAATACACACTCATACTTAAACTTTGTGATAAAAACTCCATATATGTCAATCTATTTCTATCCAATATGAAACTGTTTGAAACGGCAGAAGGATATTGCGAGAGAGTATTCAGGAATTCTCCGAGAGCAGAACGATAGTTTTGCCGAGCAATTGTATCGCTCTATCTTTATTTCCGTTTTCAATTTCCCTTCTCGCTTTTTCCAGATAATACAGGGAAACGAATCTATCGTGGCTCATAATCATCCATAATACTTCGTCAATATATGAAACTTTCCACGACTTTTGTCGTTATAAGATTTTCTCCAGTTTTTCTTTAACTTCACTCATACTGACTATATGGAGATACTGTGCGGTAGTTTCAAGGGATTTATGACCGAGAAGTGTTTGGACGGTTTTGACATCCATTCCTTGTTTGAGGATGTAGGTGGCGAAGGAATGTCTGAAGGTATGGGGAGTTATTTTCTTCTGGATACCTGCTTTTTTGCACAGGGTCTGGATATGAGACCAGACGGCGGTTCTATTTAGGGGGTATCCTTTATTGGAGATGAAAAGGAAGTTTTCGTATTCTTTTTTGATGGGCTGTTTACGGTATTTCTGGATATATGTGATGATTTCCTTGACGAGTTTGGTGGGTATAGGGACTTCTCTATCTTCTTTGGATTTGGTTTGGCGGACAATGATTTTATGTTCAATAACATCCACATCGTTGATTTTTAGGTTTACCACTTCGCTAACACGGAGACCAGCGAAGTATAGGATTTTGAGCAGGACTCTATATTTGAAATCTTTTTCTTGGGCTAAAAGGAGTTCAAATTCGTCGGGAGTGATGATGGTGATATGTTTTTTCTCTGGGGAAGGTTTGGATACTTTTTTGATTTTGTAGTTTTTGAAGTTAGCGTAGGATTGGGCTATGCTATACACGAGGAAAAGGGTATTGTTGCTTTTATTTTGGGAGGATAGTTCATACATCAGGTCTGCGAGTTTATTGTTGAAATCGTCTTCGTTATCGGCTACAAAATGTCTGGCGTATCGCAGATAGGTTTCAATGGTGTTTTGACTTTTTCCAGAGCCGATTAAATATTTGCGGAATTCTTCAAGCAATTCTACCTCTCCCGTCATAATGTAACATAAGTTCGGATGCTATATAAAGGTTTGGAAATCGGTATTGGATTGACTTTTCAGATTCCAACCCGTATATATAGGGGGGAATGGGGTCTCCTGAAGAAATCTTGGAGTAGGCAGTAGAATGGGGTTCTGGTGCGGATACGGATATGGACTTTTTAGGGGTTTGTGGGTATGATATAACGGAAATTCTGCCGAGAATTTTTGCATTCACATATCTGACATTTATAAGACCACATTGCCAAAACATCATATTTTATGACCCAAAAATATGACATCTGACAGTTAGAGGGTTCATTCTGTCTGCCGACCCGCAGGATGTGAGTTATGCCGAGCCATTATTTTCAAAAATCGTCTGTATTTTCAATATATTTTGAGAATTCGTAAAAGTTCATTTTCAAATGTAATGCACCTATTTTTTATATATAGAAAGTTTCTGTTTAGGCGTCAATCCAACGGGAAATCATGTTATATTTTGTATCTTCCATGAACACGGTTTTGCTTCGCTATTTTATCGCAAAATTTAGCAAAATATTTATACGATTAAACAATTAACCATTCGGTGATAAATATGATGAGGCGTGGGATACTCGCTTTGGTTATGCTGATGCTGGTTATGAGTGGAGTTCAGGCGATGATGCCAGCAATGGGCGACTGGGAGCATCATGGTTCTGTGGATATGAGCGAGGTTATGGGAGATGCAAAAAATAAGGGGCTTTTCTATACAATTTCGGATAGCGAGATTACAGGAGTAAGTGGAGTAAGAAGGAGAGTAGTATTCACAGCATATTACTCATTCACGAATATTGTGGTGATGCAGGTTTATGCTAATCTTATTCAGTCAGAGACAGACCCGAACAAGAGTGTGATGGAGATATACATGGAGAGTGGAGAAGGAGGATTGAGTTTTCGTGAGACGGACATCAGTTTCAACACGGATTCGTTGAATTTTACCTACACTATTAACTATATGACCGTTGATATATCTTTGAACAATACGACGGTAAAGATAGTGTTTACCAAGAATCCTATGGTAATAATACAGAATGTAAATACCACAATATACACATACTTGAGATATTCGGCAGGGAGGACAATAGTGCAGAGAGGAGACAAGGTATTTTTCTGGTATTACGGACATGTGGATGAACAGATGTTTACTTTGATTCATGGGGAGAACATATCTGTTTCAGAATATGTAGCGGTTGAGCCGATAGCGGGAGCAATAATGAGTTCTGGATATTATGATGTTGTGTATGTGGATAATGCGACAGAAAAGCCCTACATATTGAAGCACATAACCCTCGCATACCACGATAAAGTTTCAAGCATATCCAGTATGGGAAGTTTGATGACGCAGATAAACATAACAAAGATAGTAAGCATTTGTGAGATGTATCTATCGGTAGATACAGCAGTTTACATAAATACAGAGTTTACTGGAAACATATCGGTCAGCGATGTAGGAGCAAAATATCTTGAAATCACAGTAACTGCAAACACAAGCACAGATGGTTACATATTCATATTGGTGAACAAAGATGTCTGGCAGGAAAAATTCGGTAAAGGAAAACTGGTTGTAAAGATTGACGGGAAAGAGATGAAGCACAGGACATTTGAGGAGATAAAGAGTAAGGCGTATATGTATAAAGACGAGAATTACTACAATATAACAGAGGAGACAGACACATTACTGCTTATAACTTTGCACATAAGCAAATTCTCGGAACATACAGTTACATTTGAAAGCGTAGAGGAAAAGGGTTTCATAATAAGCGACACAATGATATTCGTTATACTGATACTGATAATTCTGCTGGTGATAGCGATACTGATAATACGCAGAGGCAGAAAAGCGTCAGGATATTACTACAAGGAGATAGAGGTCTGAAAACCTTTTTTATTTCAATTCATTATTTTTTTATTGAGGCGGATTTTGTATTGATACGGCGTAATTTTCTGGGCTTCAACGCCAGAACGAAAACTTTATATAATGCTGAAATCCTCTCCTCTCCCGTATGCAAGGAATAAGAGATTACTTTGGTGTAATTCGCCCTCACGCAGAGGGCGAGGTATTTCTCGCAGAGGAGGTGAATCAATGATTGAAGTCATGTATGTTTCCTTTTCAGGAACAGTATGTTCCAGATGCTCCCAGCATTCGCCACTTCTTTTCGCCGTCGGAGAGCAATGGGTTTGCTTTGATTGTCTGCTGGAACTCATTGAGACAGACAAAACAATTGCGGAGAAAGTCATTGATGCATTTGATTTTCCAGTAACTGATGAAAAATTGCCAATTCCAGAACATCTAAAGGTTCTGTCAATTCAATGAATTTCCGCAGAGGAGGTAATATTGTGGATAGGGCAGAGGTTTTGAATAAACAAATAAATGATTATGCGTATGCTTTATCAAATATGCTAATAGAACTTCACGACAAATACGGCATTGACAGGAGACAGGAGATATTGGAGTATCTTCAGGAAAAACTGAAAAATGGAGAGTGATTGAGATGATGTCTGATACATGGAATGATGCGATGATATTAGAGTTCGTGGACGAAGTTAAAGATGCAGTAAAAGAAATTATGAAAGACCACAACACAGATGACCCGTATGAATGTGCAGAAGATATTGGCAGAGAAGTTTTGAATCTTCTCTATGAATATTTCGGTTCTCCAGAGGAGTGGGATAAAGATGATGACTGGGACGATTGAAATAGCCGAGAAAAGTGAAAACATACGCTGTCCGAAATGTAATAGCATACAGGTATATGGATGGAAAGGCGGAGAACTGATTTGCATACGATGTGGTTATAGATGGTGGGATAAGGAGGGCTAAATTATGAAGGTATCGCAGATTTATGGAGCATTCGCTTGGCAGGTAGATGACATAGAAAACACGGATTTCTCGGAATTTCCGACGGATGATGCAAAATTCATTAACTTTATAAATGGGCATTACAATGATATATCGGAACTTCCAGCAATATTTGTTTTTGAGAGCATGAAACTTGGTGCGAATGTGATAACGCTGGGGCAGGGAGACCATTGGAAGATATACACTTTATCCAATCCTATATTTGAATGTCCGAACTGCGGAACATTGATAGCGATACCGATGTCGGATGCTGAAGATTCAATAGCGATTGAAGATGAAACGGTGCTGGCGGAGGAGTGGGTAATTGAAAACGGGAAATTCATAGCGATATGTCCGAACTGTGGTGCAGAGATTGAGACAGATTTGATAATTGAACAATAAAGGAGGCAGAAATATGTTAGAAAAACATAAGGAACAATTAAACAGATACAGGAATAACAGGTTGAAGTTAAGTGATGTAGAATGATGGTTGTAAAGTTCCTTACAAAAGGTGGTGAAACCGTTACAACACTAAAATTTGATAAAGAAAGGGATAGATTGAATGAACTATACAAAAAGATAGATGAAATAATAAAGAAATATCCAGCAATTCACAGATATGAAGTATGGGAACTGGTTGAAGTAAGGCAGGTGAAAGAATGAATGAAGAAGTCAGGAAGGAGATAGAGTATTTGATTAGGCATGGCTATACCTTCGGAGATTCCTTCATATTCTATGATGAAATTTACAATAGTGAAGCGAGAAGTGTGAATGCCAAGCGTCTCTTTGACTTCTTCATGAGATTGTTCCCAGACCATCCGAACATAAACAACACATACATAGCGTATCAGGAAAGTTCATCATCTCTGTATTCGGTTTACTTTGTCTGCACACATTTTGAGCATAACAACATAGAGGATGATTTACCAGCGATAATGGTTTTCAGCAATTATGCGAAGGAACTATTGTTTGATGATTTGAAGCGGGCATCATCATACATAGCCCATCTTGGTAATGATGAGGTTCTGGCGATAGAATTTCTTTCAAGTAGGAGACCGAGAAAATGGTTCAGAAAGTTAATGGAGAATTACGGAAAGCATTGGCACAGATTCAGGAAGTAGGAGGGATGTGATATGTCGCATGTAGCGAGGTTGAAGGTGGAGTTAAAGATAAAGAAGGAAGTTCTACATAATGAGAGATACATAAAAACTCTGGAGAAGATTCTAAAGATGATACTTGGCGAGCAAATAACTTTAGAGACAACGAGGCAGATAAGAGATTACAGGGGCAACATAACGAAATATCAATATACAGTTTTAAGGATAGATGGGCTTGGCTATCCGATATACATAGACATAGTAGATGGAGAGGTAACGATAACTACGGAAGAATATCTTTTGCATCGCAATCCAGCGATAGTTAGGAGGATTAAGCAGGCGATGATAATGGCATCACAATTGATGAGATACAAGAAATTCAAGGTAAAAGAGAGCGGTAAAAGGTTAGTGGCGGAGGTATTGGTATGATTGACAAGAAGGAGTTAAAGAAGATAAAGTATAAACTTGCGAGGTTGCGAAGGATGGACATTCAGAAAGATGTTTATGGTTACATAGAGAAATTGACGGAGACACTTTGTGATTTGGTGGATTTGCTGTTTGAAATGGAGTGATGCTCTATGGCGAAGAAAATCAGGATAGTTATAAATGAGGATATGGAGATACACAGGGACTTTGAAGGATTTGTAGGAGATGAATGTTTCAGGGAAGCGGAAGCGATAGACAGAGAGATGGAGGAAGTGGGAATAGTGATAAAGGAGCGAAAGATAAAGAAGAAGCCAGACACGGCGAAGCAGGTGGTTTCGGTAGGGGGTCATTAAAATGTGGCTTGAAGATTTGCAGAGCAAGGTTGCATCAACATATTCCAATATAACTTTCGTAAAATCGGAAGATGACAAGCGAATAAAGGAACTGATAAGGTTTCTTGAAGGCAGAAATCCGTTGAATCCGTTATATCCGAATAAGTGGGTGATAGACACAGTATGGGTGGTGGATGGGGCAGGATACAGAGTGATATACAAGAGAAATAACAAAGGGAAATACAAACAGGAGGACAGGGAGCGTATGGATGATTTCACTTCACCATTTGAGCAATATGTCAGGGAAGGACAGGAGAAATCGGTTTTGATTTACCATAAGTTTCTATCGTTGAGTGAGAGTGAGCAAACTTTATTATTATGTTTAACGAGGGACACGGAGGCATTGATGAGCAAGCAGAAGCATATAATCATATTCACGGAGAGTTTTTCTGGCATAGCGAAGGTTCTGCTTGAAAACAGCAACATAGTAGAAGTTCCGTTATCGCTTGACTATGAGCGGAGGGAGATGCTTGATATATACAGAGATGTAATGCCGATAGAGAGGAATTTAGGAATACCGTTGATAGAGGGTAATGATTATGATAGTGTCATACGGGCTACATCTGGGTTAAATTTGATACAGTTTGAATCGTTGTTATTTGAGGGGACGGTGGAGTTCATAATTCGTCAGCACAAGCCGATAGTTCCGTCGTGGTTTGCACAGAAGAAGGTAGAGATACTTAACAGGACGGAGACATTCAGAATATACCATCCGAAGCATGGGCTGGATGCGTTTGCATCGCCGAAGGTTTTGAAGGAATACATCCAGAAAAGGATAATCAATGTGATAAAGCACTATGATATAGCGAGCAAGATAGGAGTAGGATTTCCAGACGGTTTGCTATTATTTGGGATGCAGGGGACGGGCAAAACATGGCTTGCGAGGGCAATAGCGAAAGAGGTAAATGTTCCGTTTGTAGAGTTCAACATAGCGAGTGTAATGAGCAAATATGTAGGCGAGACGGAGAAGAACATAGAGAAGATGATAAAGATACTGAATGAGATTCAGCCAGCGATATTGTTCATAGATGAGATAGATGCGATAGGTCTTCGCAGAAGCACGGTGGATTTGGATAGTGGAGTTTCACGCCGAATGATAAACAGATTGATGTCGTGGTTAGCCGAGCCAGACAAGAAGGTTCTGGTGATAGGTTCAACGAACAAGCCAGAGCAGATGGATGAAGCGTTCATAAGGTCTGGGAGATTTTCATTTAGAATACCGTTACTGCTTCCGAATTATGAGACCCGCAAAGAGATTTTCAAGATACATTTGGATTTGCGTGGAGCGAAGTATGATGGAATAGATTTTGACGAATTAGCGAGGAGGAGTGCATATTATACAGGAGCGGACATAGTTAAGATAGTGGATGATGCATTGTTTTATGCTTTTGACAGGGTATTGCATGGAGCATCTGGCAGTAGCGAAGATGTAAAGGTATGTATGGATGATTTTGATGAGAGTTTCAAGACGAACATAATAAACATAAACAGGAATAGTGAGCAACAGAAAATGTATATCAAACTTGCGGAAGATTATGGGACGGATGTTCGCATAATAGACATATACAAGAACATAGAGAAAGAGATAAGGGGTGAGTGGGATGATGACAGATACAAACTGGAGATAATAAAGCAGAAAATCAAAGGTGATTGAAATGAAGATAGAATTAAAGAATTTGATAGCGAAACTGGAGGAAATCTCGGAAGGCAGTTTGACAGATGAAGACATAGACGAAATCTACAATCTTCTCGTTACAGAGGATGCTATTGAAAAACTGCTTGATTTGATACCAGAGGACATACTCGCTGATTATGTAGCGGAGAATTATGCGGATATATTTGCTGGAATGTTCATAGACACTTATGGTGAGAGGGCATATCTTGAACTTGGGATGCGAAACAGTCAAGGAAGTGAATTCATTGGAGCGATGGAAGACCTATTGAAGGGATATATGAGGGAAGTTTTGGAAAGGTGATGTGGATGGAGAGGGAGGAGATAGAACTTCTATACACGGAGAGGAAAGTGATAATAGTGGATGAAGGAGAGATAGTTACGAATTTACCGTTGAGGGAGATAGATACGGAGAGCATAGAGGTAAAATCTGTGGAACTGGTGTGGTGCGGGTAGAAGCAGAAAACAATTCAAATAGCACATAAAAATATTTTCACCGAGATTTGGTCAAAAAACAAAAATATAAATAACACGGATATATGGTGGTATTATGGAGTGTGAAACCTGTCGGTTTGGAAAGAGGTATGAAGAACTCAATGAGGAGGAAAAGAGGATATTCAGAGAAAAGGCGGTATTCATACCTAAAGATGAATGGGATAAATATCTGCTATGCGTGGAGGATGGAATGGTATATCATTTGGTGAAGCGAGATTCTGGCTGTCCGTTCTGGAAAAGGAGGGATTGAATATGGCGAATCCGATAGGTGCATTTAATTTGATAGGTGGATACATAGAGGGAATGGAGGATAAGATACTCGGATACATGGTGGGGTTCACGGTTTCGGATAAGTTATTTGTGGATGTGGTCTGGTTCAATAATTTACTGGTGAAATATGGCTTGGATGAAGTGATTGATTATTTGAAGCAGACGCCAGAACTTGCCTTCAAGCGATGTCTGGATGAACTGAAGGGACGCAGAGAGACGGTGAAGGTAAAGTATAATGGCAAGGAGGTAGAGGTAATAGCGGAATATGACATAGCGACGCATGGAAAGTATGCATATCTGATAAGGCGTATAAAGATAGAGACGGCGGAGATTCGTTCCGATATGGATTCGGAGCGTTTAGCGAGGATATATCTGGATAAGAAGGGGAAGGTGAGGGTAGAGCCACTGACCGTTCACATAGGAGATATGAAATACATACTTTCAGATGAGGATGTAGAAAAACTGCGGGAATACATAGAGGAACTGAAGGACAAATATCTCCACAATTACATAGGGAAGCGTATAAGGGGATTGATACGGGATAAGATTTTGAGGGACAAGTGCTATGCGATACCTTTCACGGTGGCGAAGGGTGGCGTCTGGATGGTGTTGAATAAGGAGGACAGGATACAGATACTTTCTGGGATTAAGGGAGTGATAGATGATATGAGGCGTATGGGATACAGGATAGACATGATAGTTCTTCCGCTATTTGATTCAGAGGATGTTCGCAGAAAGATAAAGGAGGACATAGAGAGGGAGGCATTGGCGAGATACAAGGATATGTTGATGAAGACATTGAGAACAATAATGAGGACGAAGGATGGAGAAGTGATAATGCAAGCGATAGAGAATTTACTTCAGGAAGAAGATGGAATCCGAAAACTACTGGAGGATTATGCTGAAATTCTGAAGGACAGGTTAAGGATAGAACTTGAAGGTCTGGAGGACATAAAGCAGGAGATGGTAAATGCGGTGATGAGCAAGATAAAGAAGGAGAAGATAGAACTGGATAGTGAGAAGGTAAAGATGATGATAGAAGCGATAGGAATATATAGAAACGATGATATGGGTGTAGAGACGATACCTCTGGAGAGTGAGAAGGAAGTGGAGAAGACGCCGATTGACGACATTCTACTGGATAAGAAGCGTATTGGGATGGTGCTGGAGCGTTTAAAGGTAGATATGGCGGTGGCAAAGCAAAAGAAGAAGGGCAGGAGGTCATGATGGATGGGAAGGAGAGTATGCGAATGGTGTGGAAGAAAATCCACATTGTTCAATCGTGTAGGGTGGTGTCCTGTTGCGGAGAACTGGGTTTGTGAGCGATGTTGTGCTTTATGCAGAAAGGAACATCACGATTCAAGGTGTGAGGCGGGAGGATTGCAGAGGAGGTCTGATAGGGATGAATGATGTGGAGATGGCGGAAAAGATGAAGGAAATAGTCAAGAAATCGCAGGAACTCTATGAAGAAATGAAGTCAGTTCTGAAGCAGATAGATGTGGATGGAATGTTCATAGAGATGTGCAATGCGATTTCTCGCTGGGAGGAAATGGATTATTATCTGGTGAACATAAGGGATTACTATACAGAGAGGGCTTTTGTGAAAGCGGGAAAAATTTTGGATTGAAAGGGAGGTGATGCGTTATGCCCATCCCGAAATATCTTGCAGAGCGGAAGTTATGTCCGAAATGTGCCTGTCCGTTTGTAAGGATAGAGAAGGACGGCTGGTATTGTCCGCATTGTGGAGCGAGAGGGAGTATCAATGATTAAGACGGTGGAGGAATTCAAGCGTAGGTATTTTCCGAAATCCTATGAAAAGGAGATAGAGGAGCGGATGTCTCCAGAGGAATACGGCAGAAAACTTGGCAGGGAAGCGGTGCAAAAGGTTCAAAGGATTCTGGAGGAATTGGAATGAAATCGGAGATATATTTATGTCCGTATTGTGGGTATCCAGTAGAGGTAACGGATGGCAATTGCTGGTATTGTCCGAACTGTGGCATACACGAATGCAGTTTAACGGATGACATGGTATTCAGGGGAGGAAAGATAAGAATAGGTCGGGAGGTCTGACTGATGTCTCACGAGATGGATTTTAATGAAAGGCAAAAGATTAACAGGATAATGTCAGAGATAAATGCGTTTGTCATATCTTTGATGGATGATAAGGTCAGGGATACGATAATTTTGAAATTGAAGGACAAGGTAAGCACGGACATAGAGGGCAAGGACATAGAGGACATACTGGATTCGCTTCCGTTATCGGAGGCGGAGCGTATAAGCAAGCAGATATATGATGAGATAGTGGATATACTTCGCAGTAAGTATGGAGACATAGCGGAGGAATTGGCGGATAACATTTTGAACTATGCGGAGGAGAAGGATTTACGGGTATATGAGGTCTTTTACATAGGGTATATGGTTTTGGAGAACATATTTCGTAGATATTTCGGAGATTCACAGCGGATATATTTAAGTTTGGGAGAGGTTCGCAACATTCTTTTGAGCAAGGTTAAGGATATGCAGAAGAAGAGTTCGGAGCGGACATCAATGTATATGTAAGGTAGGAGAGTGATAAAGATGCAGATACGGTTTAAGGCGACGGTAGATGGATACAGCAGGTTCAGGATACCCAAAAAATACTTCAAATATTTCAGGTTGGATGCGGTTTATCGTGTAAAATACAGCGTGGACAAGGGAGGATTCAGGGAAGGGATGATGCAGATAGTGGTTTACAATCCAGAGCGTAGATACATAAAGGGCTGTATAGTTCAGGAGGGCAAACAGCACAGGTTGATAAGGGTAAAGTTTGAGAAAGGGACATTGATAGAGGTAATCTATGATACGGCGATAGAGCCGTTGGAGTGGTGGAATTTGTAGGGGGTTATTGACGACATGGAGTGGATAGATTTTGAGCGTAAGGAGGCGGAGGACATACGGATAGAGGCATTGAAGTATGTGTTATTGCAGAAGGTCATTTATGAGAAGAAGATACAGGACATATTTCTTGATAGGAAGGAGGGAGAGGTATTCATAGAGGACAGGAAGTATTTTCCATACAGGGGCTACAATTATCTTCGTTACTGTTACAGGAATCTTGACATATCGCTAACGATATTGGAAAAGGGCAGGACGATGGCGAGAGCGGACATAATAAGGACGAATGTGGTAACTCCAGAGCATTTATATTTATATCCAGCGGAGCGAGAATACAAGGAAGGGGTCATAGGGAACATGGGCTTTGAGGTATTGAAGATAGGGGTTGATAGGGACAGTTTGATACTGCATGGGTATGAGCCGAGTGATATAGTGGTAATTAAAAAGAGGGACATATTGAAGAAGGGGAAATCCAGAAAGAAAAGGCATTATCTATATAATTTCATAGGGGAGCATCTTGAGGAATTGACATTGATGGTTTTGGATTATCCAGATGTGGTCAGGTGGTTTTTGCGTGAATGGGCGTCGGAGTATTTATTTTCCACTTATGCAAGGAAATACAGGAACAGGGATTATGACATATCAAAGTTAGAGAAGAAGTCGCTTTATGCAGATGAGGTGGCGAAGATACTTGAGAAGACATCAAAGAAGTTATATCTTAATGTATTGCGGACATATATGAAGCGTAAGGTGATATACAGGGAAGGATTATTGGCTTTTGAGAAGTTAGCGAGGGATTTTGGAGCGACGGTTCATCGTTTTGACAATCTTGACATGGATACGGTGGAGAAGAAGGTAGGATTTTCGTATTTGTATATGGATGTCAGGTATGAGGAATACATAAAGAAGGTGGATGAGATAAGGAGGGTAGTTCATGGGCAGGATTAATCGCATATTGATGAAGCGATACATCAATGATTTTCTGGATACTGTGGCGGATGGGGGCAGTTATGAGGCGTTTCCAGAGGAGATATATGAATTTCTGGAGAAGGAGCGGAACATCAAATTAGACATAGAGGAGCGACGCAAATTTTCATTATTTTTGCATTATCATTATCCGTTCACGATAGTTCAGGTGGAGGAGTGTTCAAAGATGAATGGCAGAGAGGTATGTATAAAGAAGGTCAAGCGAAAATACCTTTTGTATAAGGGGTAGTGGCTTATGGCGAAGGAAAAGAAGAAGAAAATCCATGTTAAGATACTGCTGGAGATAGAAGTTCCGAAGGACTTGCTGGAGAACATGGATGAAGATGACAGGCATTGGTTGAATGATTTATCAAGGTTAGGGTGGCTTAACTGGGAGACGAGCAAGGGCAGGGTATATTTGTTCAAACTTGAAGTGATAAACAGGTTGCGTGGATTATTCCGCAAATACGGATATGTTCTGGCGTTTCCGAGCAGGAAGGAGATACGGCAGTATGGCTTATCGTATTCTGGAGATTCGCTTGAGATAGAGAAGGTAGGGGATGCATTCAAAATAATACAGTATTTTCCAGATGGAGAGGAGAAGACATTTGTCATTCCGCAAAATGTGGTTTTCAGGGTTTATTATACGATAAAGCGGTGGTTTGAAAATCACCCAGATACTGCGGAGGTAGAGACGCCGATACTGTGGGAGGAGATATGCAAGGAATTTCAGTTAAAGCGTTATTTCAGGAATGACGGGAAGTTTGAGAAGTCCAAGTTTTTCGGAGACCGCAAACAGTATTTCTACTTTGCGTATTATCCGATGAAAATTCTTGACCACATAGGCAAAATCTCATATTACGGGAAGTATGTGGAATTGCTGGAATGAAAGAATTTATCGTAAAATTTATAAGAGCGTAAAGGTTCGGTGGTAACCATGAAGGTTGTTGGAAGTATTGAGGAAATAGATAGGGACATGACGATTGTTTTCATAAATGAGGATTACAGGAAATACATAGATGAGATAGTTTCTGTTGAGAGCAAGGATGTGGAATTCAAGATAGCGAGCATAGATGTGAAAAATCTGAATGATAAAGAAATTGAGCATTTATTCAGGATATTTCCGACGGATACACTTTCAAGGTGGGTAAAGAGGACGCATGGCAGGAACATAGACCAGATGATACGGGCAACGGTTCATGCAGGAATCAGGGCATTAATGAGGTATTTACCGAAGGACAATGAAAAACTCAACGAGGCGGGGAACAGATTGGTTGATGAGGCGAAGAAAGAGATGGCACGGCTTTACAGTCAGTTAATGAAGGAATATGTTGAGCGTGGAATAATGGATAAATTCAGGGAGTGGAAGGAGGAGGGCAGAATAATAGCGAGACCGACAGAAGATATGGAAGATGCGGAATTCATCTATCTCGGATACAAAGCGATAATACTGACGCCGAGACATCCGTATATTTGGGCAGGTTCGGAAGATGATGATTTGGCTTTGCACGAATTACTTGCGGAGGTAGTGGCGAAAGTATATGGCTATGCTGTATATGAGAAAGATGGAGTGATAAAGCACATAGTGGGAAGCAGGGATGCTCTGGATAAACTGTTATCTGTAAAGGACAAGGCGGTGGTAGATATATGGGGAGGATGGTGTTCACCGTGCAGAATGTTTGAGAAGGCGACGGAGGAGTTTTTCAGGCAGAGACAGGACATAGCATTGATAAAGGTCAATGTGGATATGAACGAGTGGGCATCGGATTTGCTGAAGGAACACGGCACGGAGGGAATTCCATTCATCATATTGAAGAATGACGGGAGGAAGGAGACAATACGGGGCTATTACGATGATGTAGTGAATGACCTGATGAGATTCTTTGCGGAGTAGGTGGGGGTAATGGGAGTATGGGCAGGAGGAGAAAGAGGAATCCGAAAAAGCATTATACAATTCTACGCAGAGAGGAAGTGATAAGATACGCTCATGAACAAGAATTGACCCCAGTCAAAATCTATAATCCGAAAAATAATTTTGTCAGGTATGCACTCGTCAGGTTAATAGATGATATAACCAGTCCAGCATTATTGGGAGATACAAAGTTACAGGAACTGACATGGGATGAATTTTTTAAAAATCTTGACAGGCATGGGTTGGTTGTAGTGGTAACGGATAAAAACAAATACTACAAAATAATTTATCGCAAAACTTTACTTAAAGAACCATACATCCGATATTTGAAAGAGGAGGATATAGATTGGCTTGAATATGGAGGAGGATATACGGAGGGTTGAAGATGGATGATGAGGTGGAGCAAATAGTGGAGGAATTGCACGATTTCTACAAACAGTATGCAAGAGAACTGAAGGATATACAGGAAAGGTATGAGGGCAATGATTATATAGAGACGGCGAGGGTGGAGATACTCGGCAGAACTGAAATTCTGGAAGAATTGATGGAAATACTAAACGAAATAGACGATGTTAATATACTGATGGATTGGCTTCAATCCAAGTGGCGTGAAGTCATGGTAAAGAGAAGGACAATCCACGAAACCCTGTTCATGTATGGCGATACCGATAAACAGACATTGCAGAGGGAATACATCAAACTTCGGGGAAAGATGAAGATGATTGAAGAATTGAAAGAGACACTTCCAGAGAGAATGTTAAAAGAAATGCTCAAAGCAAGATGATTCGGTGCAATTTCTGTGGGCAGGAATGGGAGAAGAACGAACTGTGCAAATGGAACAATCTAAAGGAAGGCATCATAGAATACATCTGTCCGCTATGCTGGAGTGTATTGTTTAAGGAGATGATTGAAGATGATAGGGTTATGGGAATTGATAGAATCAGATAAGGAAATCAGAGAATACGGACACATGAGGCGGTGTTGTGTTTGCGAGAGATGGTTTGACATAGATGATATGGAGAGGTTGCGAGATGGAAGGTGGATATGCGAGGATTGTTATGCTATTGGCATCAGGGTCGCTATTAAAAAGGGGCTGTTAAAAAAGGAGGAATAAAGATGGTTGTGATAAGTTTTTGCGTCTTCAAGGAAAAGATATTGAACGGCGAAAAAACGCAAACAATAAGACCGTATAGTCAGCACCGATGGAATCAATTACAATCTACGGGAAAACTGCATCTATGGTGGAAAGTGAGGTCAAAGGAGCGGGAGTTTCTGAAGGAAGTTACTCTTAAACAGATATTCCCGTTGCGATTGTATGCTCCAAAAGATGTATGGAATTTTTACAGCGAGGGAACGGAAATTGGACAGATGTTCAAATGGCTTCGTGGCGTTTGGGAGATGGTGGACGAAAAAGAGGAGTGGGAAATAGTCCAGAGAGACGGATTTGAAAGCATAAATCAGTTCTATCAATGGTTCAAAGAAATGTATGGTAAATCAATAAACAATATGATTTTTATGGTGATAAGATGGTGAAGATAGAGAAAGAGATATTAGAAAATCTCTTAAAAGAAATACAGAACGAAATAGAGCAAGTAGAGAAATTAATGGAGCGATATAAAGAAGATATGACGATATACACGGACATATCGCAAATAATGAAGATGCGAATTGAATACGAATATATGAAAGGAATGTTGCGGGCATATCACAATGTTCGCATGTTGATAAAAGAGAAGTTAAATACAGGTGATGAGGAGTAGTATTCGCTCCGCATCCTCGCCTTTTCAAAGGTAAGTAAGGAGCGAAAAATATAAATATCATAATTGCATATAGTTACCTATGAAAGATATAACGACCATATCAATAAAGAAAGAGACGAGGGAGATGTTGAAAGAGATTGGGAAGAAGGGAGAGACATACGATGAAATAATACGGAGGTTGATAGAGTTATGGAAATCACAAAGACAATAAAGGTAAGGTTATACAAGCCGAACAGGAACAAGGTGGAGGAGTTAAGGGATACTCTGGAATCATATTCAGAGGCGTGCAATATGTTCATTCAGTATTTGCACAAGCAGTATTTAGAAGGGAAGAATCCAAGCAGGAAGATGTTAAATGGTGAGATTTACAGAGAAGTAAGGGCAAAGACAGGATTACCAACAGTATTGGTTCAAAATGCGGGAGATGTATCAATAGAGGCAATGAAATCTTACATAAAAAAGGAAGGCGAAAAGAGTGTTCCAGATTTTACAGGGATAGAAGCATTCAGATTGGATGTGCGGGGTTTCAAGATAACTTACAATCCAGAGAAGAAGTATCATTTTGCGATTTCGTTGAAATTAAAGAACAGGCGTGTAACACTTCCTTTGGAATGTTCGCCAGTTCATTATCCATATAAGTTATTGAAGGAAGCGATGGATGGTGAATGGAAGATACGAAGTATAACGGTAGTGAAAAAGAGGGATGGATGGTGGGTGCATATTCCAATATCCAGAGAAGTAGATGTAAAAGAGATAACGGCGAATTCAACGCCGATAGGAGTGGATTTGGGAACTGTAAATTTGGCGGTGGTATCAGCACCTGATAGAGTTAAATTCTTCAGCGGAAGGGAATGGTGGCATAGAAAGAGGAGATGGAGAGAATTAAGAAGGAAGTTACAGAAGGAGAAGAAATACAGGGCGTTAAAGAAACTCAAAGAAAAAGAGAAGCAATATAATATAGATTTGGCACATAAAATAAGTAAGGAGATTGTAGAGATAGCGGAGCAATATGAAAATCCAGTCATAGTGATGGAAGATTTGACAAATATAAGAGATAGGATGGATTTTACGAGAGAGATGAATTACAGAAATCATGGATGGTTTTTCAGAAGATTACAAAAGTTTATAGAATACAAGGCAAAGGAGAAGGGAATTCCTGTAATATATCTTCCTCCGAACTGGACATCGGCTACCTGTCCGAGATGTGGAGACGCACATCCAAAAAACAGGAACAGGAAGAAGCACGAATATCGCTGTCAGTATTGCGGATACACGCTAAATGATGATTTGGTGGGAGCGAGAAATCTGGTTAGATTATTTAAACATCTGGCATCTGGCTATATGTCAGATGTCAGGGGCTGTATGACCCAGCCCGTGATGGGGGAGGTCTGGTGATGAAGGCAGACCGAACCCCAACCGAACATCCAGTCGGATGCCCGCCAATTCATTGGCGGGAGGAGGTCACGATGGAAAATAACTTAATTTCCTACTTTTTAGAATACGAAAACAGAAGGTATCATTTTTCCAATGAATCGGAGGTCTGGGAACATATACGGGATAGGTTAGAGAATACGGTATGGTTTTCAAGGGTAAGTTTTCGGATATTGAGAAAACACGCATTTGAAAAGTCGGAAGAAATCGTCTATGAAAAGGTTTCTGCCAAGCGAATAATCGTAAAGGGACGCAGAGGGGATGCGTGATGGAGATTGACAATGATACGATGCAGGAAATAAAGCGGGTGATTCTGTTTTACTTTATTGAGTTCAAGAACGAGGTAGGAGATACACAGGTTGCTCTGGAATTGACGAAAGAGGCGATGCTGACTTACAGAACGCTATTGATAAAGGAAGACAGGAAGCATGGCGAAGAACCTATAACGGAGAAGCAGTTATCGTATTTGATGGCGATGGCTCATGAGGATTTCAGGGTAAATCAAATCATAACGGAATACATAAGGGGTCTCGGAAAGAAGCATCCGAGAGAACTCACGAAGAAAGAAGCGAGCAATCTAATAGACAAGATAAAGGAGAAGATTTCGTGAAGCGTTATGTATGAGAACTGGAGGGATTGATAATGGGTATAATATATGAAAATACTTACGAAATAAAAATAGACGAAAATGCTTGGTATGAAATATATGAGGTAATAGATACAGGATGTTTTTATGGATGTTCTTTTGAAGTAGAAATTTCATTTTGTAAGAAAATTCCATTAACAGATGAAGAAATAAAAGAAGAAAAAGCGAAAATACTCAAACAAATGGAAAAATTAAAAACAAAGATTGAAAATATAGGTAAGGCAGATTTGAAAAAGCCAAATTTCAAGGAAATAATGAGAGAAGTATCCAGAACACGAAAAGGGACACCAGAACATGAAGAAGCGTTGAATAAATTGCGTAAAGCACATAGAGAGTGGCAGAAAAAATTAGATTTGAAAAAGAAGATAAATAGTTTACAAAAACAATTAGACAAGTTAAAACGGAAGTTAAAAAATCTCAATGATGGTAGGGTATATAGGGTTCAACGAATACATTTAATTACACGACATTTCATTTGGGATGAAGCAAACGAGGAACACATAAAAAATTTCATTAATAAGTTCATAAATGATAGAGAATACAGAGAAAAATGCATAGAAGGAGAAACCGAATGGATTCACATATCCAGAATTTATATAGAATTTGAGCATTTAACATATCAGATAATGTCACAAATTCCAAATTTTTTGGGCTATGCATCAGATGATAAAATAGGAAAATATCGCTTTGATTGGCTACATAGTCATTACAAACAATATCTAAAAGAAGTATATCACTATATAAGGAAAAACATAGGGAAGATAATTTCAAATTCAGAATACAAAAAAGCAGTAGAAACAGATAACCTTCGGGAATTCGTGAAGAAACATTTGCTATCCAGATTTCCAATAGATATAAATGAAATAAAGAGGGAGTTACAAAAAGATATGATGGAATTTTTTGAATAATTAAAAATGCAAAGGAACAGCATACATTCATACCGATTTGTCCCGCTTTGGAACAGATGTCCGAAACGGGACAATTTAGGGACGCCGAAAATCACAAAGAAAGTAAGTTCTACCAATACAAAGGATACTATTTGTCCCGCTTTGTCCCAAAGTGGGACAAATGGGACAAACAAAAATCACCTATTTTATCAATACATTTTTAAAATAGCGGGACAAAAAACGGGACAAAATTTTGTCCCACTTCGGGACAAACACCATGTAATAACCCTTATATGTTATAATGGCTTCAGGGTGCATGGGCATGAAGGTTAAGAAATTTGTAGAGAGATACTTTACCGAAAGGGACACGGGGAGTATTAATGAAATTTGTAGATATGTAGAGGAGGTTACGGGCAGTAAGCCGAATAAGGATTCTGTTAGAAAGGCGTTGCAGAGATTGGTTAAAGAGGGAGTTATAAAGAAGGTGGGACATGGTGTATATTCGGTTTCTGGTAGTGAAGAACAAAGGGCAAATGAAAAGAATAAAATCCTGAATTTTATAGACAAATACTGTGTGGAAAACAGGACTGATGTAAATGTAAAATTTGTGGCTTTAATGACAGGTATAGATTACAATAGAGTAAAACGGTATTTGATAGAACTGGCAAAAGAGGGCAAGATAGATAAGGTTGAGGGCAAGCGTGGTTATTACATTTCAAAGAAAGTAATTAGAGAGGGTAAAAAAATTTATACAGAACCTACTTGGCATGAAATTATGTTGCAGGCAAACCTCACGAAATGTCCCACTTTGGACAAAGAGGGGGTGGGGGACTACCTTGTGTGGCTCGCCAAACTCAACCACAGTCCGCTGACGCATCGTCATAAAAACAATGGAGCGATTGTCATACCGTTGTCAGAAGTGATAGGTGGCAAATATCCAGCGGAGATAACCGTAACAATACACAATACGAAGGCGAAGAAAATACTCTTATATGTTAAGAATTCGGACACACCATTTGACCTGACAGGGATGTTATCATTTATGGCATGGTTACAGGGCAGATTTCCGAGAATACCGTTATCGTGTTGGGAAGTGGTAAGGATAGGGGTAAATACGGACTATAAAGATTTACAGGTGGATGGGGTAAAGAGCGTTACGCTTGCTCAATACAAAAACATAGTATTTCGCATTTACAATAAGGTAAAGAAGAATGGGGAGCAAGTAATGAGGAGAGAGATGCACGGATGGTTCAAAGAGAATGAGCGGGTATCCATAGACAGGGCGATAGACCTATTCGTGAAGGGCTTTCGTGGGGATGACATAGAGGACATAAAGAAGCGTTTAGAGGGGTTAGAGAGTTTGAAGGAAGGGTTTAAGAGGGTAGAGGAGAAGTTATCGGCGTTTGGGGTAATACAGGGAGAGATGTTGAAGAATCAGGAAAAGAGCAACGAATATATGGAGAAGATGGCAGACGGTTTGGTATCGTTAAAAGAGGAGATGGAGAAGATGGCTGGAGAGATAGGGAAGTTAGTGGAGAGCATAAGGGTTCTGGCTGGGGTTAAGCAGAATTATAATCCCGCAGAAAAAGAGACCAAGATAGATACGGAATCTGACTTCCGATATGCATAAAGGTGGTGATAAAGTATGATGATGTGGGGAAACAGACCGATACCGTTACCTTGCGGAAACAAGGATAGATGTTGGGAGAACGATAAGTGTCCGTTTAAGAAACTGAAGCACAAAAGGATATTTCAGTTACCGCATTGTTTCATAGACGGCGAGACCTATGACCCTTACTTGCACGAAATCTCCGACGGGCAATACACTTTTGGAGAGGACATAGACAGTTCAAAAATCCACGACATACTGTTTCTGATAGGGCGATATTTAAGAACGGAAGATGAGATAAGCGACGAAGATAGGGAGAGAATAGAGGAAATGAGGGATTACTTCAAGACATTGGGTGATATGATATGGAAGGGAAAGGTAGTGCCTATAAAATAAGGGAGAGAATAAAGAGGGGAATTCTGGGCATATTTATGATTGGTGAAAAAGTGAAGGAGTGGGCGTATCGTCTTGGCTTTGGCTTATCCTACCCATTCCAAATCCTCTACATAATCTTCAAGGAGAGAGATAAATGGGGGCGATATTAATGCGTAAGTGTGCGAACTGCAAATATTACAGGTTTTTCGGGACATTGAACTTCTATGAACGGATGAAGATAATAGATTGGTATGATTCGTTCACAGGGGAACTGTGTATGGAGGGAGAGATAAACGATTATGGATTTTGCACATATAATGGAGGTAAAGAAATCAAATACAAGAACGATGTATGCGAGCATTGGGAACTACGGAAGAAGAATTATCAAGCATAAGCAAACCTTTATAAAGGGAAGAATATGATGCAAACTGGTGATAAAGATGGCAGGAAACATGTATGAGTGGGTTGGATATACTTGGAATCCATTGGCTGGGGAATGTCCCCACAGATGCGAATACTGTTATGTTCAGGAATTAAAGAGGAGATTTCCGAGATTGCGGAAGAAATACACGGGGGAAATAAGGATAGACAGGGAAGCATTGTTCAAACAATTAAAGAAGATACCGAAGCATAGAGTGGTTTTTGTTTGCAGTATGAACGATTTATTTGCGGAGAAAGTTCCGAAAGCATACATATTTAACATAATAGGAATGGCAAATCATATAGATGATGGGAACAGGATATTTCTGTTCCAAACCAAGAATCCGAGACGGATGATAGAATTCTTCCCGTATTTTCCTCCCAAATCAATTCTGGGGACAACGATAGAGAGCAACAGGGAACTCATAAAGACGGAAGCCCCGCCTCCAATAGAGAGGTATAAAGCGATGAAGGAACTGCGAGAAAAGATAAACATTCATAAAAATCCATACAAACTGATGGTGAACATAGAGCCGATACTGGATTTTGATTTGGAAGTGATGGTCAAATGGATGTCAGACATAAGACCAGATTTCATCAGCATAGGTGCGGACAGCAAGCACAAAAATCTACCAGAGCCGTCCACCGAGAAGGTAAAATCTCTCATACAGGAACTGGAGGGAATATCGGAAGTTAGGTTAAAGAAGAATTTGGGGAGGTTGCTGGATTGAGCAGGACGAAGGGTCTGCCGAAGAAAGACGAGAAATTCCTCAAAGAACTAATCCAAGACGAACTGCGGGATTTGGAGCGGAAGGTTCGTGCATATTTGGAATGGAAAGGATACAGATACACGGATGAGGAATGGAAAAAACTCTGGAAGAAGTTTATGGGAGAGGGCGGGCAATAAATCCAAAGGTTTATATGGGTGCAAAAATATACACGCTTATGCAATTTGTAATGCCAGTCAAGGTGGATAATTCGTATGTAGTGGACGCAATATTCGGGACTGTGGGAAAAATAGAGGAGGAAGGCGAATGTATGGAGAGGAATGGGAGCGAGAGGTCTTAAGTAAACTTGATGAAGCAGAGAAGGAGATATACTATGACCTGAAGGAATATGCGGAGAAAAACCACTACAAACTGAATCCGAACAAGAGCGTGGTAGTGGCAATAATCAAGGGTCTTCGCCGAAATGAGATAAGGTATGGGGCGAGATACTGTCCGTGCAGACAGGTAAGCGGAAATCCGATAGAAGACATGAAGATAATATGTCCCTGCGTATATCACAGAGATGAGATAGAGCAGGATGGACATTGTAAATGTAGGATATTTGTCAGGGGGGATTAAAGATGGAGTTTGATGAATGGAAGGAAAAATGGTTAATTGGAAAGTATGTGGGCGAATATATACTTGGATTGAGAGATGTAGAAGTTCGCTGTCCAAAAGATGGAGCGATTGTAAACGGAGTTATCTACGATGAAGTGGACATTATAATAGAAGGGATACTTGACGAATATATTGGAAATCTACGGAGCGAGCAGATGGAGAGGGCAATAAAAGAACTGGAAAAAAAGTTCGGGAATGCGTGCTGGGAAATAGATGTAGACAAATATAAGTGCGAGGTTCGGGCAATAATAACTCTTTATGCAGGATACAGAAACAAGGTGGAAACTTGACGATAAAAGGAGGGTGATGTAGATGGAAGTATTGATTGGAGCGGGTAGATTTGATGTGCTATGGATAGAGAATTTCCAATGTCCAAGTTGTGAGGCAATCTACGACAGATTCGCAGTTCAAACGAAGGCATTAGGGATGCATGGCTACGGATACGAAAAGGGAGATAAGATAAAGAACAACATTTATACAGGAGAATATGAAATAGAGGGTTTTAGATACAATTTACCTGTGGGAGATGATGAGGATGAAGATTGAAGAACTGCGAAAGAAGATACGGGAAAGGATAGATGAGATAAACGAAAAGTGGAAGGGAAAATACACCGTAGTATTCAAGGAGGACAGTTATGAAATAGAGTTATATTTCAATGACAAACTGATGAAAATAAATCATTTATCTTACAAATACTTCATAAATCCGAACAAGCGAACATTGGAACAAATACTGAATAAAGAACTGGATGAGATTGAAAAGGCGATAGAGAACTACGATAGTGTGATGACATCCATACACACATCCATCCAGCGAACAAAGAAGATGGAAAAGAATTTCAAGAACAAGGAAGAAATACGGGAAAGGATACGGGAAAAGGTGAGGGAGATAAACGAGAGATGGAAAGGGAAATACGAAGTGGTTTTGGATGAGAAGAAAACGGTGATAGACATAAGAATAAAGGACATACAGCGTGGATTTTTCATCTTTGTAAAATACTACACGGGCTTGACCAAGCAAACACTTCTGGGAATACTGGATTTCCTTGAAAATGATATAGAGAAAATGATAGAGAAATATGACAGGGGAGAGGTAGAGCGAAGGGAACTGGTATTCAATACTGCGAGGGCAGAATCTTTGGACGAATTTCTGAAAAAGGTGTAAAAATGAGGGTGGAACTTCTGGATAATGGATGCTTGGCGATAGCAAGAGAAGACCAAGATGAATTGTCCATAGAGATTTCGGTAACTCCAGAATTTCCAGAGTATCAGATGGATGATACCTTTGAGACCTACGAATGTTTCAAAAGTTTCTGGGAATTTCTGGAATACATAGCGAATAACTACGATTACTTAAAGGAGGCAAGCGAAAGAGGATACGAAATAGAGATAGAAATCAGGTTAAAAACAAGGGATGGCAAAATGACCTATCTAACGCTTGATGAAAGAAACAGGATGATATTGAGTATAGACGGAATGAAAGAAATTCTGAACAGACAGCACAAAAACATGATGGAAAAACTGAAGAAAATAAGGGAGATTGTCAGGTGAACGGAAATGGAATACAGGAAAATCGTGCTTTGGGACACAACGATAGGTTCGCATATCTGGAAAATGAACCGACCCGACAGCGACATTGACAGATTCGTAGTATTCGCATATCCAACGAAGATATTTCTGATGGGCTACAATCCTAAAATGTCTTTTTTCAAGCAAGAAAACAGTGTGGACATACACATGCACGAAATCGGAGCGGTGATAAATCAATTGATAAAGGGGAACATCAATTTTGTGCTGGGAACATTGAGCGACATCGTAAATCAGACATCGGAGTATCACAGAAAGATAGCGGAGATAATAAGGGAAAATCCGAGCAAATCGGTATATCACTCAATAAGGGGACTGGCAGTTCATAACTACAAAAAATACATAGAAACGGGCAGAGACGCATCGGAGAGAAGGTGCGATAAGATATTGAGAGTTTTGCAGTTTGGAATAATTCTACTCCGAGAGGGCAGATACGAATTCAAGCCCTATTCTGGAGGAACTCCAGAGGAAGTAAGGAAGAAGATAGAAGAATTGGATATTGCATACAAAGAAAGCGAACTACCAGAGAAATTCCCAGAGGAGAAATTGAGAAATACCCTATATGAAATAAGATACGCTTTTTTGGAAAAAATTTAAATAATTTCTTTTCATTACCATTAATAGGTGATGGATATGTTGGAGGCAGAAAACGAATTTGCTAATAGCGATGAGAAATTTGAAATCATGTATCCCAAAGGTGCTTATGTTCGCTTGGATATATGGAAAGACGAAAAGGGGAGAAAACATGGAGCGTGGAGTTTGGACGACAAAATGGGATGGTGCTGGTATGGAGAAGATGATATGTTTCTGCTTGGGCTATTAAGGGTAAATTCGGTAATTCCATATATGCGGGAGACATTAAATACAAAGTTTTCAAAAGATGATATAGCCGAAGCGATAAGGACATCACTATCTCTAAATCCGACAGATGGGTTGTATCATATTCTTGGCGACAATGCGTATTTTATGCAAGATATAGAGTTTGATGAAAGTGCGGAAGCAGAATATTGGGAACAAGATTGGAGAGATTATTTGGCAGAAAATTTAGGAATTCCAGAACACAAAGCAAAAGAAATCGCAGAGGAAATAGTAGATGATATGTGGATACATTATAGTTTAAAGGATGATGATATGGAAGCAGAACTCATGGAAGATGCATCGGCAATTTATGATGATGCGAGGAGAGGACAGAAATGGAAAGATTATGTTTTAGAGAAGGTAAGGAAATGTGAAGATGTAACGACGACAACGACAGAGTTTATGGAATGTGTAAATGATTCATTAGATACAAATCCAAATATTGATGAAAGCAGATGGTATGCGTTGGATGAATTCAGGAGAGAGTTAATAAACAAAGCAATAACAAAGGCATTCTGCGAGATGGGATTAAATGAATGGGAGAAATATGAGAAAGAATACGCAGAGAGATTCAATCTAAAACAGGATGATTTGAAAAAGATAAGGGAGCGACTTCTTGATTTTTGCGAATTAGGGTGATACCAGATGCATATTATATTGAAACCTGAACTAACGAAAAAGATTATGAAAGACGGATACAAAGAATTTAAACCGAGATATGCCAGAAAGCACACATTTGAGTTTTGTTCAGAGGATTTAAATTGTTGTGTAAGAATAGACAGACCCACAGGAAGGTATAGGGTAGTTATGATAAGAAGTTCCTATCCTTATAGCCCGAAATTTGAGGAATATTTTTCCACGATAGATGAGGCGATGGCGTATGCTGTATTGTTGATGGATTCATTGATAAAAACACAGAAAGAAAAGTCAGTTAAATCATATTCAGATATACAGAAAGATTTGATTGCGGAATATGTTAAAGATGGAGAGATATATCTATGCATTGACAATCTTATGGAATCTTTAATATTGGAAGATTACACAAAGAGCGATAGTAGTTTTGTAGTAAAGGGAATATCCGATAAACACTTTATTTGTTATGGAAAAGGGGGCGAAGAATATGAAGTTTAAGGAGATATGTGAAAGTTATGGAGGAAGATACCAATATGTGGATGATGAGATTCATTGTAGAGTAGATACGATAGATGCATTAAAAGAACTTGCGAAATACAGAGGACAGAGAGACATAAACAGAATGAAACTGATACCAATATATGAGGAAAAGGTGCTTGGTGGAGAATACAAAAAAATATCAATAGTAGATGGAGACATCTATGCTTATGGATATATGACAGTTTGGACAGGAGAAGCGTTGAAAGAGGAATTGGAGGAAAAAGGAGTAGAGGATGCTCAAGATGTAGCGATAGAAATTCTGAACAAATTGAATCAAGAAGAATTCAAACTTAACTATGGTTGTAAAGCACATTACGATTGGGACAGAGACCTCATAAGTGTGATATGTTCAATTCATACAAGGATGCGTGATGGAAAGACGATAGACGAAGTATATAATGAATTGGAGAAAATGCTGGAAAGGGCAGAAGACGAGGTAATGGTGAAGATAGGAAAACTGGAGAATGAAGTTTTAAAAAGGTAATGTTTTTCAAAAACATTATCATTTTTATACGCAAACATTTATAAGCAGGTAAGTATTATCTTATTTTGGTGGTAAAGATGGTGGAATTTACGGCTTGGTGGAGTGGTGAAAAAGACAGCGAACTATTAGAAAAGTTCAAAAAACTATGTTTGAAATATGGTGCAGATGTAGTAGAATCGGATACAATAATTCTCTGCAAATTTCCAGATTTAGATGAGAAAACAAAAAAGAAGATGATAGTAGAATTTTATGAGGAATGGTTAGGGTATCTCAAAGAGAAATGGGATATAGATTGATTTGAAAAATCTTTAAATAATTTTTTTCATTACCTATCATAGGTGAAGTAGTATGGTTTCGGTATTTTGTCAGAGGAAAGGGAAGAAATACGAATGTGAGGTAGATGGGAAGAAATACAAGGTGAATGAGATATATTATTTGAAAAGCAGGGAGATACCGAAGAAATTTGCAGTTAAGAAGTTTAATGGAGATTTTGGGTTAGTTTATTTCTCCAAAGATGAAAACATACTGATACTTTCAAATCCAGAGGAGAAGCAGGATTATCGTGTAATCAAAAGCATAAGGAAAAAAGAAGAAAAGAGTCCAGAGAAGGTATATGAAGAATTGAAGGACAGTTATGTAGAACTTGTAACCAGACCATACCTGACTAAGGGTATGAAGTTTAAAATTAAAGGGATGGAAGAAAAAAATGGGACAACATATTTCAAGGTCTGTCCAGAATTTATAAAATATGAGGAGGCATGTTTTGAAGTTCCGTATGCGTTTATTGGAAAACACTTGGGGCATTTATATGATTATGAAGAAAGCGAGTTAAAGGATTATATTTTGAGCGAACTCTATGCATTAAAATGGAACATTGAGCCAGATAAGGAGGATGAATTATGTTCATTTGTGCATAAATTATATAAAGGTAAAGAGAATAACATATTGAATATACCATTACCAAAGAAATGCAGGTCAGATTTGATTAAGAAAGCGATAAACAAATTAAAACCAGAGCAAATAATGATATATAGCGAAGGTATATCTTCAAAACAATTCTGTGAAGAATATAAAGAATTAAAGAGGAAGTTTGGAGATAGAGCGATAGATATGGTGCATCATTTGGATAAGGAAAATGCATTTTGTGATAATATACTGGAAGATATGAGTAAATGTGTGAGAAAAACTATAAATGAGAGTAAAAGAGTTTGGTTAGGATGTGGAGGAATAGGCATAGAATTGACATTGGCACTAAAATATCTACATGGCGATACATCACTTGGCAATAAACCATTGGAGCAATGTGACGAATACTGTTTGAAGTATGTATATAGAATCTATAAAGCAATAGCGGAACATCCAGAGTGGATAGAAGACAAAGATTTACTGAAAAGAATTCAATCAGCGGTGAAAGAGGTAAACTGGAGCGAAGAAGTATATGGGATTGGATGGGAGAAACCCATACAGGTATGGAGAAATATAGAAAATGAATATGGCTTGAAAGATAAAGAGATAAAGAGAAAGATATTTGATATAATAACCGAGCCAGACCACATAATAGAGATAATAGGTGATTAAAAATGCTGGATTACATAAAGAAGATGTATCATGATGACTGCGAAAAGATAGGTGGAATTTACTATCCAGACAGGAACATTTGTGTGGTTATAGGGCGATTTGAAGGAGTTACATTCAGAGATGGCGAAGTAGGTATGAAATTGCTCACGAGAATAGGCGAGTTAGAACTGCTTGGTGAATTTGACCCTGAAATGCTATCTCTTTTGCGGGAAAAAGCACCGCTGAAGGTGGAGATTAATTATAACACGGGAGATGTGTTCGTTGTGGAGGAGATGACATGAGCAGAGTAAGGTGGTGGAGAGCGAGAGTTTTAAATATGGACGATAGAGTAGTGGTTACACTTGCTATTGAACAAAAAGGAAAAGTAATTCATGCTTATCTGGATGAAGAAGAAGTAGAAAAGATATTCAAAAGGGTGTGCTTAATAAAGAAAGTCAGAGGTGAACTTCCAGAGAACTGTAAAGAAATCTGTGAAGAATACATCTCTGAATATTTCTAAAATATTAACGAAATTCTTAAATATTTTTTTCCATATACCATAAACATGGTGATTTGCGATTATGAGGTTTTGTGGGAGAACCGCCCATATATTTTAAAAGCGAACACATATTATTGGAGTGGATTTTACGGGAATGCTTCTCAAAGACACAGTAAAGCGTTAAGATATGTAGATGAAGTAGGAGATTGGTTCTGTGATGTAGTGAATTGTTTAATTTGGAGTGGGAAGATAACTCAAGATGATTACAAAATCAAATACAGCGATTATCCTTGTGTTTCGCTTTATATTAAGGGAGAGGAAGTAGGAAAATTCTGCATAAGTAGTTCCAGAAGAAATGTTTACAAGAAACAGGACATAAGAAAGATAAAAACATTATTAAGGCAGAATTTAAAAGATAGATTCAAGATTGGGAGGCGAATATCTTTCTTATCTGAAGATGAGGTAAAGAATCTAAAACCAAAAGAATACTCAAAAGAAATAAGTTATGGAGTGAGAGTTCCGCTATCAATACTTCCGACAGACAAATCGGGGATATATGAAGCGGAATACAATGGCAGAGATTATCTCTTTTTCGTCAAGGAATGTAATAAGAAATATTGTTCGGGCTACCTGATACCCAAAGATGTGGATAAGATAATAAAGGTTTTTGATGGGAACATTTGCACGGAAAATATTTTGAAGGGATTGGAGGATTCGGAGATAAAAGATTTTGATAAGGTGATGGATTTCTGTATTGAATACAAATTGCGGACAACGGCGAGGAAACTGGAGTATTGATGATTGCAGAGCGAAAACCCTGCCGAATTTATCGTAAAATTTATAAGACGGTGTTTCTTATCATTTTTTATGGTGATTAGGATGAGGAGAGTAATGGTCGTGGGAGTGGTTATGCTAATGGTTGCGGTCTTATTCAGCACATTTGCGGGTGCAGGGAGTATAGGCAGGAGCATACAGCCGACGATAGAGATACTTCCAGATAAGATACTGAATCCGAATGAGGAGGTTTTGGTGGTAGGTAAGAACTGGACGCCGAATTCAACGGTTAGGATAGACCTTATATTGCCGAGTGGGACGGCGATAGAGGGGGTAACGAGTGCGATAACGGATGAGAATGGGACATTTCAGGCGACATTCACAGCCCCGAATCAGTATGGGGAGGGGTATATAAGAGCGGTTCAGGGAGATTTGGTAGTGAGTGAGCAGGTATTTTTCAATGGAGGGATGCAGGGTTACGAGTTAGACATATCGTGGAGTCCGCAACCAGTATATACGAATGAGACGATAGAGTTCACGGTGGAGGCGGATTTTCTTGCGAGCAAGAATTATGTGTTGGATGTGATAGTTTTTCATGTAAACAAAGAGGAGATATACTATGAGGTTCTGCACAATGGCTATGCGGTAGTATATTTAGAGTTCAATGAAGCGGGCAAGTATTACATAACATTCAAGGTAGAGGAGACGGTGTATAACAAGACGGTAGAGGTAGATGTATTCTGGAATCCGAACACAGGTGGAGGAGGCGGTGGTGGAGAGGAGAAGGCGAATGCGACATGGAGTGTCTCTGTGGACAAGGGAGTGGCGAAGGTAATGGTGATGGTGAACAATGAGTTAGTGAATGGAGTATTGACTGTGATTTCACCGAGTGGTTCAATGGCGGTGTATCAGGTGGTAGGTGGCATAGCGACATTCAAGTTAGATGAAGCGGGGACATACATCTTCCAGTTCAAGGATAATGCGACGGGAACGGTATTTACTTATCAATATGAGTATGAGCCGAAGGTAGATTTTAGTGTGAGTGATTTTGTTGATGGAGAGGCAGAGATAGAGTTAAAGGTGGATGGTGAGTATTATGCGGATACGGTAACTGTGGATGTAGAGACGCCGAGTGGGAAGATAGACACAGTAACACTCACGGATGGGAAGGGCAGTTATGAAGCGGAGGAGGAAGGTTCATACACATTCACGGTAGAGTTATTTGGGAAGCAGTATTCGGCGATACAGACATTCACGGACACGCCGAAGATAGAGAATCTGGTGGTATATCAATCATCGGATTTGGATTATCTGATAGTAATGGGGACTGTGGTAGGCGAGGTAAGTGGCAAGCCGTTATATGGCAGGACGGTGAAGGTATCTTCTTATGATTTGAGCATGGCGTATGGCAGGACGGCGACTACTGATGAGGATGGTTCATTTGTGATAAGGATACCTTTGACTGCGGAGGACAGGGGCAAGACGGTGAGCATAACGGTTCAGGTAGGGTCAGCGAAGGAGACGGCAACGGCGATGCTTAACAGCAAGATAGAGGACAGCATAGGGTGGATAGTGTTGGCGGTGATATTTGTATTCATAGCGTTGATAGTTCTATTGGCGAAGTTCGGATACATAAAGATGCCGAGAGGAGCGGGAGTTCCGAGAGGGGTGATGTTTGGATATTCAAGGGAGTTAAAGAGGTAGGGGGTGTTAAAAATTGAGTGATGTGGTAGCCCACATATATGCCCAGATAGATGCGGTCTGGAAGCATTTGGAGAAGATGGAGAAGGTGATGAGGGACAGGATAGCGGAGATAAGGATGAAGCAGGAGTTACAGGAAAACAAGATGGAATCGGTTTTATCATTTTTGAAGGCGATGAACATAGAAGACAAGGACATAGCGACTATAACGGAGGTTCTGCATATACTGGATGAGTTACGGAAGCGTATAGTAAGGATAGAGGAGGATTACATAAAGGCGAAGGATTTGGAGGATTTAGAGGATACAATAATGAAGGACATAAGGCAGATACGGATGGATATAGACATACTGCGAAATCGTTTAGAGGTCAGGGATGATGTGATAAAGAAGATGGTGAAGGAAGCGATGAAGGATGAACTGAAGAAGGAGCGGGAGGAGGTAGAGAAGTTACAATTGGAACTTGCGGAGCATATAAGGAAGACGAAGGATTTTCTTGCGAAGGTGATAGATGAGGTAGGCAGAATAGACAATCTTGAGAAGCGATGTGAAGATTTGGAGAAGGATATGAAGAAGGTGCTGAAGGATTTGGCTTTTGTGAAGTATGTAACGGCGGAGCGTATGCATGAGGAGGCACAGGTAGAGATGGTAAAGAACGAACTGGATGAGCGTATAGGGAGGGATTAAGATGGAGGTAGAGCAATTGTTAAAGATACCGAGCATGACGCTGAAGCGATTACGGGAGGAGGGGGATGCATACATAATACTTCCGTATCAGGTAAAGATAGCGAGGATAGAACTGGATGGTAAGAGATACAAGATAAGCAGGATAGGGTTTTTAAGCATAAAGCAGTTTGAGAAGGCGTTTTTGAAGGAGACGGGTTACGCTACATTATCTGATTTACTTACGGAATGGAAGAAGATGGTGAATTTGGCGATAGTTCCGCAATATGTATGGGTATATAGGATAAGTTTGGGAGGTGGTAGAAGATGATGGAAGCGACAGGGATAAAGAGCGATATAGATTTCAAGGAGTTACTGGAGGAAGTGAAAAGGAACAGGCAGAATGTGAGGAGCAAGTTAGCGGAATCCGTAGTGGTAGAGGAAGTTCCGCCAGCATTGACGACAGTTCCAGACATGCCGATAAGGTATGGGGCGTATGTGGTATCAGTAGAGGGAGAGGAATACACGGGTTATCACAGGAGAAGGGTAGTAGATGAGGGATTTCTTGGATTGCTGGTAGGGATAGAGAGATTTCTGGATGGTTACAAGTTATATTTCACTTACGGGTTAGAGGGTTTTGACTGGCGTGGATACAGGGCAGGGAGACCGAATCACATTCTGCATCCGCTGTGCAGGAATGGATTTTTTGTTCCAGAGGATGGGTTAAAGGTTCTGGACAGGGGTTATTTGGTATTGGTGAGCAAGACGGGGATATTTGCTGGGGAGAGTGGCTGGGATTTGGCGAAGGAATACAGGCAGAAATACATAGAAGTGATAAAGGCGTATCAGATGCTGAAGCATGATTATGAGGAGAAGATAGGGCAGTTAAGGGCATTAGCGGAGGAAGTAGATGTATTGAAGGCGAGCAGGGAGGAATGGTTACATCACTATACGGAGTTAAAGTATAAGGTGAATCTGGCTTATGACTCATATAATCAGTATAGAGCGTTGTATAATTCGCTTGTATCACGCTTAAGGAAGATGGAGGAAGTGGATGCGAGCATAAGGGAGCAATTGGAGTATGAACTGACGATGTTGGACAAGCGTATAAATGATTTGCTTGAAGCGATAGAGTGGTTCAAGATGGAGGATTCGTTGCGGGCATCGTTGATAGATGTTCCGAAGGTAAGCAAGGATGTGATGAGGCACAAGCAGAGGAAGTTCTATGCACAGAGTGTGGTTGGGCAAGTTGAAAAGATGCGAAAGGAGATAGAGGCGAGGGATGAGAAGATACGGCAATATGAGGAGCAATTGAAGGAGAAGGAGGAGCAATTGAGGAAACTGATACGGGAGCGTGAAGTTCGTAGGCAGGGCGAGAGTTCCGCAGAGGGTGAAGGTTCGGAGGAGGAAGTAGAGTCGGAGGAAACTCCACCATCATCAGCGGAATCGGAGAAAGAGGGTTCAATGGAATCGGAGGAAGAAGGAGAAGCGGAGACATCGGAGGAAGTGGAATCGGAGGAGGAAGGAGAGGTAGAATCTGCGAAGGAGCGAGTGAAGAAGACGGTGCGTAAGATATTTGGCAGGTAGGGATGGAGGGCAGAGTGATAAGCAGGAACATACGGCGAATATTGGCGGAGATTGAAGGGAACATAGAGAGCATGGACATGATAAAACTGTTGAAGGACTTGGACAAGTTAAACAGGGAGTTACTGAAGGTGGAGGGCAGGCAGAGATACATAATAAATCTGATAGACATGGGGAACAGGGATATACTTCGGAAAGAGATAACTGACTTTGATTTCGTGATATTGCGGACAAACACGGAATTGGCGGGAAGGATACTGCGATACATGAAGGTGATAATAGAGATGAAGTATCCAGATGAGACGATATACGGGAGGAAGATAGACATAATGAGGGTGAAGCAGAAAGACCTGATGGACTGGTATGTATGGTTAAAGGACATACTGAAGGAGATGGTGCATTATGGCAGTTAAGGTAGGAGATAGGAGTGATTCGGAATACAAATCGTTATTGGACAGGTTAGATGACCTCATAGCAGATTATGAGATATTCATGGAGGACATTTTGGGTGTGGGAGAGGAGAATCCGTTAGGTGAGAAGATACTGGTATATGAGATAAAGTGTGATTTGATAGAGTTTTATAATAGGAAGACGGAGTTACTGAAGGAGATAGAGGAATTCAGGATGCATTTGATGAAGGAGATACCGTCGGCGTATCCGATATATGCGGAGATACTTCCAGACATAGCGACGGACATAGCGGATTTGGAGGACAAGGGGAGCATAGAGATACCGTTATTCATAAAGATGATGCTGGAGTTAGTGAAGTCAAGGATAAGGACTGCGATAGAGGTAGGCGAGCCGTCGGAGTTACTGACGCAGGCGACGGATTATGAGAAGCAGTTATACAAGTTATACACGAATGCATTGAAGAAGGTGGCGAGTAAGGGTCAGAGGGCGATGTTGATTATGCAGATACTGTTAGACCATTCCAGTCCCCGTAATCCGTTATCTTTGAGGGACATAGAGAGATTGACTGGCAGGAAATACAAATATGTTCAGCAGGGGATAAAGGAGTTAATGGAGTCAGCACCAGAGATATTGAGGTTAAAACTGGATAGGGGAGAGTATAAATATTACATACCAGACAGGTTTAAGAGGTTTAATGTGAGGTGAGGTGATGGCGAAAAGAAAGAGGAGAAGGAAGATAAAGGATATGGTATTGCGAAGGATGGCGTCAATAGAAAGGACGGCACTTAATATAGATAAGGTTTTGAATGAGTGGATGACGGCGAAGTATATGCACAACATAAGGATACCGAAATATCTGGATGATGGGAGTATAGAGTTCAAGCCCTACAATAAGAACGATATGATTCTGGATATGGTGATATTTTTTGAGATAATGGCGAAGACGATTCTTGAGGATGAGGAATTGCAGAAGGTGTATCCGTATCCTTACAAGAAGGTGTCGCCGTTCAACATGCTTCGTTATTTGAAGAAGTATGGTGTAATTTCGTTTGATGAATATGATGAGGTATTGTTGAGCATAGAGAACATAGAGGGGGAATAATAAGATGGAGGATAAGAAGAAAGAGATAGAGGAGAAACTGGATACGGAAGCGATAAAGGTTAAGAGTAGTATAGCGGAGGCGATAGAGAGGAACAAGGAGTTAGTGGGCAAACTCATACTGATAGGTTCTGCGTTGGTATTGACGGCGGTTCTGTGTATAATGTTAGGGTTGAAGCCGAATCAGACGGCTTTGGTATTGAGCATAGTGTTTTTGATAGCGGTATTGTTATGGCGTTTACCGAGAGAGATAGAGCATGTAGAGGAACGGAGGGGCAGAGTTCAGGAG
>Ga0190314_1000099_pt1 | contig 36032 bp, 45 predicted proteins | sample 4870071112_MG_FD_165055 | JGI IMG/M metagenome (GOLD analysis project Ga0190314, IMG submission 165055) | Hydrothermal vent sediment bacterial communities from Southern Trench, Guaymas Basin, Mexico - 4870-07-11-12_MG | ecosystem: Environmental > Aquatic > Marine > Hydrothermal vents > Sediment ...
GGATAGCATAGTAATAGAAGTTACCGTATTAACCCCACCAAAGGAGCTAACTTGCTCCCCATTGGAAAGGCCTAGGCATATAATAGTTGGCAAACATGGGTTAATAATCGAGAGAGGAATGTATAGCGGCTTATTGTTACCACAGGTTCCAGCAGAAGTTGGTTGGAGGACACCAGAGGAATTTCTAGATGGAACTTGCCAGAAGGCAGGTTTACCTAATGGGTGTTGGAAAGATAGAGAGACAAGGGTATACATATTTGAAGGAGAGATATTCAGAGAAATAGAGCCAGGTGGAGAGGTGGTAAAGGACTAGATCATCCCCTTTGCCATTTTTCTAGCTTTTCTCAAGCATTTTTTATGCCACCATTGACCCCCGTAGTATTTCCCTTCACCCTTTTTTATTGGCTTTCCACAGAGTGAGCACACTTCCTCTTCCTCAACTTCTTCTAGCTCTTTTTTCTTGGGCCTGAATAAGTCCAATAATCCCATGATTTCTTATTGGAGATTAGCTTTATAATCATTTCTTAAGTGCGTATTCAATTTCTTGGAATTCTTTTCTGAACTCTACTACATCATTTCTTACTGTTTTTGGATCTTCTTTATCTATCCACAGTCTTTTTAGAAAATCTGCGATGACTTCCATGTCGGATTCTTTCATTCCAAACCTTGTCATCTCTTGGACACCAATTCTGATACCATTTGGATCCGTAACATTCTTTAGTGTCTCTCCAGGGAGTAGATTTTTATTTACAATTATGTTCGCACCCTCACAGATATTGGCCGCCTCTGCACCGCTTAATCCAATCTTGCTTACATCTACGACTATCTGATGACTTTTTGTAAATCCTAGTTCCTCCCCAATTACTGGTATGCCAAGCTCATGGCTCCTCTCTGCAAGTGATTTTGAATTTCTCACCATCTGTCTTGCATATTCTTTTCCAAACTCAATCATTTCTATTGCCGTTATACCTAGGCTTGGAATTCTATGAAGGTGATGATTACTTGTCAACCTTGGGAACACACCCCTTTTCAACTTCTTTAGCATAAGTTCATCATTTGTTGCTATCAATCCCCCTTGTGGCCCTGGGAATGTTTTATGAGTTGAGCTGGTTATTATGTCTGCACCTTCTTTTATTGGATCTTGAAATTGTCCTCCAACTATTAGTCCGAGGACATGTGCAGCGTCGTAAACTAGTTTTGCATCGTACTCCATTGCAATCTCTTTTATCTCTTTCACAGGATGAGGGAATAGGAACAAGCTGGCACCGAGAACGAATATTTTCGGTTTCTTTTCCAGGCCCGCAATCTCTTTTCTCGTTTTATCCACATCTATGTTCATGATTTCCGTGTCGAAGGGATAATTATACACAGTAAGTCCTAATGCCGTCGGAGCCCCATACTTGTTATGGGATATATGTCCACCACTAGGCGTGGACAATGAGATTATAGCATCTCCAGGTTTAGCTATACTTGAGAATGTAGCAAAGTTTGCTACCGTTCCAGAGATCGGTCTTATGTCTACGCTAGCATCCAACAGACTGCCAATTAATTCCTGAACTGTTTCCTCTATAATATCTATATACCTAGTTCCATTGTAATAACGTTTGAATGGCTCCCCTTCTGCGTATCTATGCAGAAAATCACTGATATACAAGCTTTCAGCCAAGGGAGACATTACATTTTCACTTGCTATCAAATTTACACATGATCTTCTCCATTCATTGTTCCTTTTAACATTCTCAATTATCTCTTCTTTAGTCTTCTCCAAGTTTGAGTAATCTGTCAATTCCATTACCTCCATCTTCGTCCAGGGATTTGTACGCTTCCACTACTTTCTTAAACTTTCCACAGGTGAATTTCCCTTCTGGACAATATCCTAGTTGCACGCAACTTGGACCTGCGTTTTCAAATATTGTTGGAGCGACCCGCTTAACCTCAAGTAACATCCTATTGGCTAGCTCTCTTATCTCCCATTGAGCCCTTAGGCAGCATCTCAATCTAAAGAAATGCAAGAGCTCCCTAGCATTCATTGTTATGACTATATTGCTCTTTGCCGCATTTGGGAAGACATATCTGGCATCTTCTGCAGGAATCCCCATATCCACGAGTTTTTTGTACGCATTTGCCAGCTCCCTCATAGTCTCATCAAAAATCTTTTTTGCATTTTCGTTATTCTCTATCTTTGGTGGGGTTACATAATCAAGTTCATCAAACGTTACGTACCTTTGACTCTGTTGGGTATATGATGCGATCCTATGTCTAACCAACTGATGAGTGCAAGCCCTGGAACATCCTTCCACAGCGAATGTAAAACTTGCATGCTCTATAACAGAATGGTGGCCATATCCAACCACGTGTCTTAACACATTTTTACTCCTCTTTTCGTCAAGGGTTTTCATTTTCTCTGTTGGCCCTTCTTTTGATATTGAAGTGTATGCCGCCACAGCAGTTACTTTTTCAGGGTCCGGTGTATACGCAATCAGTTTGACTAACATGTGTTTCTTTTTTTTCGGCTAGCTATATATGTATTTCCCTGGTTTTTCATTTACAGTATCCAATAGTAACTAATTTATGTTACTTTTACAAAAAGATTAGCATGGCCACTCTATTCATGGCTCAGGGCCTGGAAAGAGATAGAATGCTTGCTGCTGTAGCCTATCATCTTCCAAACCAAGTCGTCATAATAAGAAATAAAAGGGATATATCTGCTGAGCTGAGTAGAAAGGTGGAAAAGAATCTTTCTGCAGTGAAGAAGAAGTCATCTCAATTTCCTGTAAATATCTCATGGAATGAGGTTTGGGTAGACTTTTTCTCTCCCGTTAATGCCTTGGTCGATTTATACGAGCAGATATCTTCAGCAGAGGATGCTAGGATAGACATATCCTCTGGAAACAAGCTGATTACAATAGTACTATTCCTTATTGCTAGTGATCTTGGGCTAAAAGTAACCTATTCCACTGCCTCTTCATACAAGGGGATCCCAGGATACGGCAGGCTAATGGAAATTCCGAAGATACCAGTAGACCTTGGGTTGGATATACGTTTCCTGAAGGTATTGAGAAGGAGAGACAGATGGGATTCTCTTACAGAGCTTGCTAAGAGAGCCTTTGGTAGATCTGATAAGTCTGCAATCATGTCTGTGGCTAGAAAGTTAGAGCCGCTTGAAGAGCTTGGGTTGGTGGATATAAGACGGAAAGGGAGAAGGAAGTTCGTTGAGGTGACCAGAGTTTGATTATAGAAAAGTATTTAAACACTGGTCTAGTAATTATCTTAGGTGATTCTTTATGCCAACCAGGAAATTTGCCATTGCTAGACAGCTAGGTGGAAAGAGAGTTATCACAAATAAGGGAGAGGAGCTTGGTAGGATTAGTGATATTCAGTTTGACGAATTAACAGGCGCGTTGGAGTATATACTTGTTGAGCCAAGCCCAGAATCAAAGCTAGCTAAGGAACTTCCAAGAGAAGGAGATTTAATTATTATCCCATACAAAGCGCTATTTGCAGTAAGCGACGTTGCCGTGGTTGATGAATCCCTTCTTTCAGTCTAAATTAACCCTTAATTTGCCTGTTTTCTCATTTATCTCAACGCCTAGCTCTTTCTCTATCTCTTTCCAGCCTCTCCCTTCTTTTCTCATTTTCTTTATTTTACCAACTAGCTCATCCAGGTATTGCATGTTTTTATAGATGAGATCGCCAATCTCTTTGTATCTTTTTGCTCTTTCTTCCATCTCCTTTAGTGCTTTTTCCTGATTTTTGAGTCTCTTTTCCAGCTTATTATCCACCCTTCTTTCTGCCAATTTATCGCCGTAAAATTCGTCCAGAGCTTCATTAAAGCTATTTGTTGGTTTGAATCCATCCCTAGTTTGGAACAATGTTGGTTTATCCTCTATACCAGGTTTAAACCTTGAGAGAATTGTTTTCAATGTCTCAAACATCTTCTTTGCGTTCTTTGGCCTCCTTGCATTTGGGTCTTCACCAGATTCAGATATTAGTTTTTCAATATACCTCTTTCCAAGCTTAAGGTTTTTCACGAGACTTCTTACAATGTCCTTTTCCGTGAATATGGAGTTGAACTCCTCTAGGCTCATCTCAAATGGATCTAGTCCATGCTCTGGTGGTTTGTAGATTTCACCAGGCTTTATTGTCCTATCTTTCCATTCTTCTCTCCTTAGAGCTGCCAGGATCTTTCCTTCTCTGGTTAGAATGATGTTTCCATGCGAAAACAGCTCAATTATCAAGCTTCCTCTTGAAAATTCCATCACAACTATCCTATCAAAGTCTAGCTGAGTAACCTTAATTAGCTTTGACCCGGACAGTTCCTTCCTTATCTTCATTGAGAAGTTGTCAGCTGAGCATTTGAATTCTCTTTTTGTTATGAACATTAGGTTGGGTAGGCTGATCACGATATCAATGTTCCATTCCTTTCTAAACCTGATTTTGTAGAAGTTTTCACATTTCCAGAACTTAACGAAGTTTGCCCCTTCTAGCTTTTTTAGCTCCTCTACCAACCAGTGAACTTCCAAGTTTGATAATGCCATTTACGTCATCCCACAGATATTTGTAAGATTTTCTATTAAATATAGCTAGGTACACCAATGCCACCAATCCACCAAGAATATGGATGAGATTAGATGTTGGGGTTACGGCCTCAGTTTTTACACCTTCTTTTATACTTTCTTTTTGTTGTACAACCTTAGCAATATTTTTGTATGTCCGGTTAATCTCTTGCTCCAGTTGAACCTTCTCCTCCTCTGTGGCATTCTTTATCCTCTGAGAGTAGTTGACTAGTTTTTGCACATTGATGATAATTTCTTTCTCTTTTTCTTTCTGCACATTCTCCACTATCCAGTCAGCTAACGGATAGGCTACTACAGGAGTGAGATACATGGCAATTATTAACCCGACTACAGCTTTCTTTATATCTGTTACTATCAAGGCTGCAATAAGCCCGCATATAGCTGTAGAAGCACCTAATACCCATACATCCGGTTTTATTAGTACGTATAATGCCCCACCTATCCAACCGGACAGTATGAATATTGCCAGAACATGCTTAGACTCCAACCTTTGCTCAAGCAGGCTACCTATGACGAATAGGAAAAACATGTTTGCTAGCAAATGCTTTAGGCCTATATGGGTGAATGAGTAGATAAATCCACCAAACAACAAATTATCAACAGACACACCATATGGAGCTAGAATAGTTAGAGGAGATACGTACGGGGAGAATTTTGTTGCAAGGAGGTAAAATGTTATAGAGAACGTAATTAAAGCTATAGTCGCCCTCGGTATTTTAACATCCACCAGGTTCACCCTTTTATGAACTCAAGGATGAATTTTGCTAGTGATGGGCTAGCCTTTATAACCGCCTTGGCTATTTTGGAAAGACCTTGCCCGTGGCTCAATTCAATAAACACATCTGGAGTTAATCCACCCTTGACTACAGCATCTGCTATTGCTTCTAACTGCTCATCATTGAGTTTTTCAACGAAATGTCTAATTTTTAGTATATTTGCAAATTCCTTTCCATGTTTTTCCATCCAAGTATCTTGATATCTCTTTAGCTTTTCTTTGCTTACGTCACCAGAGGAGATAGCCTCTTTAGCCACCTCTGCAAGCATTTCCCCTGCCTCTAGTGCTGTGCCTATTCCACCGCCGTGTATTGGGTTGACCATTCTTGCGGCGTCTCCAGTGAGCATTATTCCATTCCCAACGAATTCGTCCACTGGTTTTGTTACTGGTATTCCACCAGCATTAATCTCTATTATACTTGCACTTTCAAATCTTTCATTTCCTTCCAGCCATCTATCTAAGTAATACTTGGCTGTTTTTTGATCTGTCCCAGCAATTCCAACGCCAACGTTTGCAACGTCATCCCCCTTTGGGAAAACCCACACATATCCTCTAGGGGCAACGCTTTTTCCAAAGTACAATTCCATTTTATTCTTGTCTAATAGATCGACACCAACCATTTCATATTGATAACCAGCATCCATTTCTGCCAGGGGTAGAGTGGTATTTATTCCTGCCATCCTTCCTATCCTGGAATCCACCCCATCTGCTGCTACTACTATCTTTGACCTAAGCTCGACAGTGTCCCCCATGTTGTCTGCTATTACTCCCTTTACGAATCCATCTTCAATGATTAGATCCTCTACATTGGTTTTTAGCATGAATTTTGCCCCTGCTCGTATTGCATTGGCTGCTAAAAATTTTTCAAACATCTTTCTTTCTATTATGTAACCTGTTCTGCCAAGTCGTTCAGAGTCAATTATTATCTTTTTTCCTTTTGGAGATATGAGTATTGCTCCGTTGATATACTGTCTTGCCCATATTGGGTCAGGTTTAAGCCCAGAAACCTTTATCCACCTGTCTGATAATCCTTCTCCGCATCTCTTTGGAGCTCCTATTTCTTGCTTTCTGTCTATCACAAGAGTATCTAGTCCTCTTTTTGCAAGCTCTTCCCCAGCCTTTATACCTGCTGGCCCGGCTCCAACAACTATTACATCCCAGTTTTCTTTCATTTGTTTCCCTCCAATTTAACCAGCTTAATTGCCCCTACAGGGCATGCTAATACACATAGACCACAGTCTATACATCTGTCATCATACACATGGATATAAGTCTCCTTTAGTTCTAAAGCTAGTTTCGGGCATACACTGGTGCATGCTCCACAGTACATACATTTGTCTTTATTCACTCTAGCTACCATTTTATTCACCTATTTGTACCTTCAAGAGGGCATCTAGATAGTTGTTTAATCTTTCTATCTCTTTTTCTAGCTTCAAAATGCCAGAAGTTCGGTTTATTGTCTTCATTACTTTTATAGTTTCCAATAGAGGGGCAACGTTTTTCTCTTTTAGGTTTCTTAGGAAGTTTTTGAACATCCTTACTAGGTCCCCAGTTATCAGATATACCTTTTCCCTTTTCCCTGTCAGCTTTTTGCTTTTTACTAAGCCTAGCTTGAGAAGATCGTCTAGGCCAAGGGATACGGCAGGTATGCTGTAATTGGTTAGCTTTGCTATCTCCTTTTGGGTTAATGGGTTCTTTGCCAGTAGCAAAGCGCCGAATATTCTACCATGAGCGCTAGTGAGCCCTCTAGCCCTGAATATCATTTCTAACTGATCTAGTAGCTCCTCCATGTGTCTATTTACAATTTTTAAAATTTTTAAAACTTTCCATACTCGCTACCAATCCTATTTAAAGTTTGCCGTCAAAAAGAGATTATGCCAGCCCGTAGGTTTTGGAGAGATTACTGGAAAGAGAAAATAGAATCCAGTAAGTCCTCTTCATTAGATAGTGAGAGATACCCACAGTTGCATCAGTTTGTATCAGATTGGATATCAAAGCATATCAGCGAGAAAGCTAAGGGCAAACTGCGTATCTTGGAAATAGGAATTGGCCCAGGTGGATTAGCTAAGAAGATAAAGCAGTTGTTTAATAATCAAATAGAGCTACACGGCGTTGATATTCACATCCCAGTAAAGCATGAGGGAATAATCTACCATGAAGTTCCAGCTGAAAAATTACCATTTAATGATAATGAGTTTGATGCTGTTTATTCTGTATTTACGCTTGCATATACAGATGAAGAAAAAGCATTATCTGAGCTAAGAAGAGTATTGAAGGATGATGGAAGGGCAATACTAGTTGTGCACTCTCCAAGTTCTACTGTGAAATATCTCCTAGAAGATGCCCATCAGAAGGCTACACTTGGTTTAAGCTTCAGAAAGAGGGATGTGAAAGAAGGGAAGAAGCAATTAAAGGATATATCAAATATAGAAAGAGACGTTGATGAATACGCTTATTTATTGGAAAGGATAACCCGGATGCCGTCAAATGCGAATGCATTAAAAGAGTTTTTTGAGTCTCATGGCTTTTCTGTTGAGGAGATAAGGGAGATTAAAGCAGGAAACGAGCCATTTGGTGGTCAGCTTGGTTTTGGAGTTGTCCTTAAGAAGTCAGAGAGAAAGGGAAAACCAATTAAATTGGGCAAAGGTAAGAAGTATGAGAAGTCACATGAGGTTAAGCCGATGCCTCCAGATATTGATGAAGGGATGGTATGGAGTATGGCAGATTAAACTAAAATGGTATTAATATACAACAGCCTTCTTCTCATCTATCTTATATAATGGTCTTACTATCTTCCCGTGTTTTGTTTTGTATGACTTTATAGCGTCCTTTTCTGTTTTACCTTTGAATGCATCGAACTCTAGCTTATCCGATGGATCTAATAGATAAACCTTCCCAGCTTTCTTTAGTAGGACAAATGCCCTGTTTTCTCCAGTGGACATTTCTGCTATTAGCATTTGCGCGTCTTCCCCAATGGCTCTTAACATTGAGCATAGCAACACTGCCCTATCATGGTTATCTCCGGCCCCTATCCTCACTATCTCATCCAATTTCATCCAGAAAGGAGTCTCAATTGGAAGTTCAACCTCTGATACGTGATCCCTAACATAAGTATAGATCTTTATAGCATCATTATAGGTTTTAACAAGATCCTTTATCACCTGAGCCCTTGGTTTTATGAGTTTTTTCAACTCTTCAACACTCTTTTCCTCTTTTTCTTTTATTGTTCTGCTATACCTAGAGATCATTGTCAGTAGGACTTCAATTTCCTTTTCCATTTGTTTTACTCTTTCCTTTAGGGAATTGAGGTTTTCTCTCAATAGCTTGTTTTCATTTCTTAGGTTTTTTAGTTTCTCAGATTCTGGCTTTGTGGCTTCTCCTATTTCTCCTTTCAAGAATTCATTTTCATTCCTAAGCCTAGTGGCCTCCTTTTCCAGCTCCTTAAGTTTCTCCTGCAAATTATATATCGTCTTTGTTGTGTTCTCTTCAAGCCAGTTGTACTTTGCTTTCAATTCCTTTTTGTCTTCCTCTGCATCTTCTAGCTTTACATATAAGGAGTCTCTCTCTGTCTTAACCTTTTCCAATTCTTCCTTCAGCTTTTTGTAGGCTTGATACAACTTTATTGCCTTTTCAAGTTCCACTACTTCCTTTCTAGCGTCCAACATGAAGTCTGGAACCATGCCCTTTGCAATCATGAACATGGTTTTTTCCATTTCGTCTTCTACACTTTCTATTAATGAGTCTAGCTTTGCTCCTTCTTCCACAAATGTTTTTTCATCTATCTTTTTCTCTTTGAATGTTTCATTTAGCGTTCTTTTCGTTGCCAGCAATTCAGCTTTCCTCTTGGCCAGCTCCTCCAAATGCTTCCATGCTTCTAGTTTGTCTACAGTCATAGGTACAGGGGCTTTCCCTTTTTTGAATAATATGAACAAAGCAATTACTAGACCGATGACTATCCCCACTGTCAAGCTAGCAAGGGTTATAGCTATATCCATCTATTCCACCTAACTTATATTGACCCATTTCTAAAATATATAAGAGTCGGGATTTGGATGATAGAATCTAAATATTTAGCCAGGGCAAGGGAGATAGCAGAGTTCATAAAAGAAAGGGATAATTTCGTTTTGGTTAGCCATTACGATGCAGATGGATTGTCTGCAGCTGGAATAATGGGGCAGGCCTTGAAAAGATTAGGAAAGAACTTTTCACTTAACCCAGTGAAGAAACTAGATCAGGATACTATATCTGAACTGCCTTCAGACTCTCCAGTGATATTTGTTGATCTGGGGAGCGGCCAGTTCAGCCAGCTTCAAGCTCATCTAACAGATTTTGTTGTTTGCGACCATCACGAGGTTGAGGGGTTTGATCTACCAAATCATCTTAACGCGCATTTGATTGGTTTAGATGGAGCTAGAGAGGTTTCAGGGGCAGGGATGGCGTACTTAGTTGCAAGGGAACTATCCAATGCCAATAGGGATTTGTCTGGATTGGCCATAGTTGGTGCAGTAGGAGATATGCAAGATTCCTCTGGGGAATTGATTGGGTTCAATAGGAAAATATTAGAGGATGCAGTGATCGCAGACGTTCTCTCTGTTAAAAAAGATATCCGATTATTCGGGAGACATACAAGACCATTAGTGCAATTCCTTAATTATTCTTCAGAACCATTCTTTTTAGGTTTGAGCGGTAATGAAGAGGCGTGTGTCAGATTTCTATCTGATCTTGGAATTCCTATAAAGAGAGGAGATGAATGGCTTAGATATGTGGACTTAACAGAGGAAGAAAAGAAAAGACTAATTACTGGACTGTACGTATATGGTTTGAACATTGGAATGGATGAAAAAGCATTAAGGGCTTTGGTTGGAGAGGTTTATGAATTCAAGAATGAAGAGGAGAAGAGTTATCTGAGAGATGTTAAGGATTTTGCCACTTTACTAAATGCGTGTGGTAGGCACGGCGAGATGGAAACAGGGATAATGGTGGCAATGGGAGATAGGGGAAAGCACTACAAGAAGGCTCTGAATGTTTTGCAGAAACATAGGCAGGCTATACATGATGCGTTGGAATGGGTCTATGAGAATGGGATTGAGGAGCGCAAGAATTTTTATTTGTTGGATGGAATTGATGTCATAAAGGATACTATTATAGGAGTGGTCGCTGGTATACTTTACAATGCAGGTTTTGTGAAGAGAGATAAGCCAATTATTGCTCTAGCTAGGGATGAGGGAGGGAATATAAAAGTTTCTGGTAGAGCAAACGGTTCTCTTATAGAGAGAGGGCTTGACCTTGGAAAGCTGTTTAGTGAGTTGTGCAAGGAGTTTGGATGCGAAGGAGGAGGACATAATATAGCTGCTGGTGCTACAATTACTCCTGATCTAAGAGACAAATTTCTTGATAAAATTGATATCGGGATACGTAAGCAAGTGAGCTAGAGCCGATACGTCGGCTCGCGGACGTGCCGACACAGGTGGCACAAGGCCACCTATCTCACCGACGATACGTCGGCTCGCGAAGGCCTACCTTGCGTAGTCCGCGGCGTAAACCGACGCGACGGTTTAGTGCGGGGGACGGGATTTGAACCCGCGCAGGCCTAAGCCACTGGATCCTGAATCCAGCCCGTTTGACCAGGCTCCGGCACCCCCGCGTTGAATAAGCGTTAGAAATTAGACTTTCTCAAATTCAATCCCTATTTCTTCCAACAATCCTTTTATCATTACTCTCTGTTTTCCTTTTAGCCCCTTTTCATCTATCATTGCTAGATCAACACCATCACTTGTTTTTTCAACCATCTGTCTAACCAATTCTAAATCAAGTTTGTCAGCGTTATATTTTGGACATATATGGCTGAATGCTATGTTTTCCTCCATGGGTGTGAATTTGGGAGCGTAATGACCTCCGCCAAATCCAATAGCTACTTCAGCCTTCTTTTTTCTATTTACACCAGCTAATATGGATTCCACAAGTACAGTCACTGCATTCAGATCGTTCCATTCATTTTCAGTGGATCCGACTTCTGCAAAAAACATAGGGGTTTTGAATTCTGTGGGACCATGGTGGGTAACCTCTAGGGTTACTGTGTATTCACTTGGTTGTCTTGATAACATTTCTAGGAATACATTCCTCATTCCGTTTGCAAATGTCATTTGAATTCTCTTTCTCTCCCCCCATATCTTGCATCACCGAAATTTCCAGTGGGATGAACACTCAGTGTCTTTATCCCTCTCTCTGCCTTGTGTCTAGAGATGACTATAAAATAATCGATTGCCATCTCTTCTGCTATCTCGTCCAGACCAGATATGTATAGAACATCCTCATCCTTTTCTATCACAACCACATCATTTTTAATCAAAAACCTATCCTCTGGCTTAAAACCTTTATCTAGCAGTATAGGAAGAGCATTCCTGCCAACAACATCTGCCTTTGAGACAATTATCCCTATCATTCTAACGCCTTTAACTCACCGTTCTCATGTGAGAATATTGTCTGGCATTTAGGACATAAAAAATAACCTGCCTTCTCTTCTAGGGCAATACTTGCCCCTGTTTCTGAAAAGCATTTAGGACACACAAGTTTGTATTCCATTCTCCCACCTATTATTTTCATGGTGGGGAATTATAAAAAACTACCTCAGTCTTACAGAGTCAAGGGTCCTTGGTGCATCTGCCTCAACTCTCGCCTTTTCTATACTCCTTGTCAGTGCTAACGCCTTCTTCTCTTCACCGTGGACAACCAAAACCTTCTGTGGTCTTGGAGTCAATTTCTTGAAAAAGCTAAGCAATTGGTTCCTATCTGCGTGACCTGAGAAACCTTCAACAGTCTCAACCCTCATGTTTATCTTTAATGCCACAGTCTTCCCGTCTATGGTCACTGGTATCTCTTTGCCCTTTGAGTTCATTCCTAGGCTCTGTACTCTCCTACCTAACGAACCCTCACTCTGGTAACCCACAAACACAATGGCATTCTTTTCATTCTCAGCCATCTTTTTGAAATATTCAACACTTGGTCCTCCTGTAAGCATACCAGACGGTGCTAGTATCACAGAATAACCTTCCTCTGTTATTTGATCCCTCTTGTTCTTGTCCACTTCTATGAATATATCTGAATCAAACGGTGAGTCATCGTGCAGTATTCTTTTCTGAACAGACCTCTTCATATACTCTGGATAGGCTGTGTGTATAAGAGATGCCTCCTTTATCATCCCATCTATATACACTGGTATGTCCCAATCATTCTTTCTTGCATATTCCTCTAATACTAGCATTATCTCTTGGGCCCTACCAATTGAGAACACAGGAACAAGAACGCTCCCACCATTGCTTGTTGTCTCGAGTATAGTTGATATCAGGTTTCTCTCACTAGTATATCTAGGTGGCTGTATATCCTGAGGTCCTCCGTATGTAGACTCCATTATCAGCGTTTCTATCCTTGGGTACCTGGTGTCTATCATGTCAAATAATCTAGTGTACCCGAACTTGAAGTCCCCAGTATAGAGAAGGTTATGGAAACCTTGCCCGATATGCAAATGCACTGCAGCGGAACCAAGTATGTGCCCGGCGTTATGGAATGTTAATCTTATGTCAGGAGTAATATCAGTGACTTCTCCATACTCCTTTACTATACAATGCTTCACAAACTCCTTTATGTCATCCTTACCGTATGGTGGATCTCTTCCTTCCCTTGCTGTGACCTCAATATAATCCATCATCAACAAGACGCTTAGGTCTCTAGTTGGAGGTGTACAATAAGTTGGACCTTCAAATCCATATTTGTATAGATATGGAACAAAGCCAACGTGGTCAAGGTGAGCGTGGGATATCACCACCGCATCTAACTCATCAAGTGGGAAATTTATAGAATCTAGCATAGGATATGCCCTTTCCCTACTAGCTACATTTACCCCACAGTCTAACAGGATCTTTGAATTATTTGTTTCAAGCAGGAATGCAGATCTTCCAACCTCTCTAGCTCCTCCGAGCGGGGTTATCCTCACCCATTGTAGTTCTCCAATGTCTGAGTATATCTTTTCCCCTGTTTTCTTTAGGAATTTTTCAATTTCCTTTGCATGCTTGACTATTGTGTGTCTTACTCCGGTTAAGGTTGGAGACGGGTTGTTTGGTGATCTCCACAATTCAGGAATCCAGCCGGTTTTTATAGCAATATCCTTTAGGTTTTGTCCATGTTTTCCTATTACTAACCCAAGCCTCTTAGCTTCTATGTAAACCTTTCCACTTTCTGGGACAAAGAACATATCCCCAATTTCCGCCTCTTTTGGAACTATATCAAGTATTATCTCCTTAGCCTTTTCAGGATCCTTCCTAATGGATGGGTCCCCTCTAACATGCACTCTCTTCTTTAATTCTGAAGCTATACTCCTGACTATGCTTTCATCCTCTATCAATTCCTCTAGGTTTTTTGTCAATATTATTATCTCGCTACCTTCTGGGAAGATCTTCGTTATTTCAGCACTACTAGGCATTAACTCGTTTATCCTAGCCTCTAGGCTGGAAAAATCCATGCTTCCACCTCAGAAATTTTTTCATATCTTTTCTAGATCCTTTCTAGTGTAACTAAACTCCTGGAATCCGGACTTCTTTATCACTACAATGTCGGCCCCGTTTCCAGACATTACATCCCTTTCCATTGCAGCCTTCAAAGCTCTCAAGGCCAATTTCATGTTTTCCTTTGTTGTGTTTGTCTCTTTGTAGCCCTCTTCTAGTACTCCATAAGCTATGGGTGAGCCTGATCCTGTTGCCACATACTTCTCAGGAAGTACAGAACCTAGAGCATCCAAGGAAAACAGCCTAGGCTCTGTGTCATATCCTCCCATCAGCAATTGGACGTAATATGGGAAAATTCTGTTCTCATTTAGAATATTACTAAGCAATGTTGCAGCTGCGAATACCTTCATTGGAACCTCTCTTTCTATCTGATACAAATTTGTTTGTACTTTCATTATCCTGACTAACTTTTGCGCGTCTGCAACGCTTCCAGCTGTTGTTATCCATATATGATCCTGTACCTTGAATATCTTCTTTGTTTCCTTATTTGCCACTAGGTAACCCATGGTGGCCCTTTTCTCTGATGCCAGAACCACACCATCTTTTGATACCAAACCTATAGTAGTAGTTCCTTTCCTGCTCTCTTCCATGTTAGCCCCCCTAGAATGAGCGTTATTATTCTTAGTTCCTTCATTTAAAAACCTTTCTACTGGTATTTATATATCTCTATCCACTTAACAGGCTTTCCAAGGCTCATTAGCTCTTTAAGGCAAGAGGCCTTTCTCTCTAGATATCCTTTTCCCGCCGTGTTTGCATCTATCTCCACTGTTATCTCTTTGCCAACATTGGTTTTTGCGTTGTTAAAGTATTTCTCAGTTAGGGCCTTTACCTTCTCCTTTTCATCTTTTATTATATCTTTTATAGTTATATCAAAAACAAGGGTCTTACCTGCAAGTTCATGATTAAAGTCTACTTGCACCCTTCCTCCTGATACACTCAAAACCCTGGCAGGGTAACCATCCACATCAACAACCATTCCTGGTTTTGGGTCTATTCCTGCGTTTTTAAATGCGGTTAATGGGACAACTCTGACCAATCCAAGATTTCTTTCCCCATAAGCCTTTTCAGGAGGTATTTCCACAGTTTTACTCTCTCCCTTTTCAGAACCAATTATTGCCTCTTCTAATCCCTTTATCAAGTTTCCTTTGCCTACAACCACCACAAGTGGCCTTCCTTCTCTACCGAGCTTTTTAGCTATTTCCGGGTTACTTGAGTCTATTATGTCTCCTCCCTTTATCTTCCCTGTAAAGTCCACTATTACTACATCTCCTGCCTCAACTTTCATATATAACCCTCCGAGGTTATCTTTTTGAACCTGGGACTATTTAAATATAAGGGTTCAAAACAATGTAGGTGAGAGTATGAACAAGAGAACAAAGTGGATACTATTTGTAGCAGTTATTGCGGCCCTTAGCGTATTATGGCCATTGAGTTATGTTCTCAGGCATTCTCCACCAAAGAATTTACAGCTAGAGGAGGACAATAACACGGTGACCATAATAGAGGCTATAGAGAGTTATAAGGCTTCAGTTACCGGGAATGTAACCAGCATATCACCAGAATTGCTTGTCGTTGCATACTCTGATTTTGGCTCCAGAGATGCAATAGCGAAACAAATAAGATCTCTTGGGGTTAGTGGAGTAAATGTCAGTAGAAGCGAGTCTGACAATGAGAATTTCATTTACCGTTTTGATATAATGGTAAACTTAACAAATTCGTCAGATATTGGAAGAGTCTATTACCTTATAACTAGACTGTTGAACTTATCAATAGCATCAGCATTTGCCCCTGCCGATGTAACTCTTCCAGATAATGCCACATTCTCAGGAGAATCTGGAGATGTAGTGCTGAACATTCCAAAAAACACACTAACATTTGTTTATCCTGGGACAAGGCTAGGTGAGAATCAATTTACAGTCTATCTGGAAAAATCTGGACCTAGCATAAGGAGAGCCATTGCTATAGGAGGGACACCGTTTTTCATACCTGAAACAGAGACAGAGTACACACCAGTTACAGGTAATGTTGTCTCTGAGGAGTTTGCAGTGGTTAAAGCCGATGTTTCAGGACTTGATCTAACAAAAATAAACGAAACAGAGCTTGGGGATAGATGGAATGCAACTGTCAGTTTAGACAACACTTCAAATGCTAGCTATTTAATAGTTAAGGCAGAGCCGTCTAGACTGGACGAGTTGGAAAAAGCAGTATCAAGCGAATTTAATGTCATAGATTCATACTATCTTTCCAAAGTAAAGGTGGATATAGACAATTCTACGTATGTAGTGGATAATGTTATAACCCATGGCGAGAAGGAAGTGAGCTTCACGGCAAAGGTCACAAGAGCGTATGGATATATAGTAGATGTCAGCTACTTCAGCCCTTGAGACGTAATATCGCCTCTGCTACATCACCTGTCTCTTCCAGCGCCTTCTTGGCTTCTTCCTCACTTACTCCTGTTTGCTCTATAACAAATTTTACATCTTCTTCTGTTATCGTCTTTACGCCAATCTCTCCAGTTATCTGAAATGTCTTTATCCCTTTCATATCTATTTCTGTAACCTTTGGATTTTTTACTATTATATCTCCATCATCTGTTTTTATTATTACTTCCTTTGCAGCTATGTCCTTCGTTTTTATTCCTAGCTGTCTGAACATGGCTTGCATCTGTCTTGGATTCATTCCAGGCATCATCTAAAATCACCTAGTTTTTCTAGACAATAGTTAAAAATAATACTTTCGTTAGTTTGTAGGATGAGATTAATAACGAACAAGTCTGATCTGGAAAAATATTTACCAGCCTCATGGGCAGAGGGATTTATGCAGAGGAAGAAGGCAGTAGAAACATATCTAGAGACAGGAGGGATAATAAAGATAGGAGAGCACAAGGGAAACTGGCCAAGGCTTATTTATCCAACTAAGGAAAAGCTTAGACAGGAGCTTGATGAAGTAGAAAAGGAGCTAGCCAAACTAGACAAGCAATTGGCTGAGGCAAAGCGTAGGAGAAACAGACTTCAGACTACGCCAGGCAAGATGGTTAAGGTAGCCATGGACCCACTATACTGGGAGCATAGAATGAAGTTGTTGAAGGACAGAGAGTATAGAGAGGTGTATGAGTTAGTAAGACCACCATTTCATCTAATGCATATGCCAGAATGGAGAAAAAGATTAGAGGTTTTTGTTAAAAGTGCAGAATACAGAGCAAGGCTAAAGGAAGCGAGGCTTAGCAAGATAGGTAAGAGAAGAGAACTGCTTGATAAGGAAGTAGAAAGGAGAATGGACTTTAGCAGATCTGTTGTTGATGGTTTAATTGAAAAGCTTGAAGCAAAGAGAGATAAGCTGGTCAAGCGCGCAGATGCGTTGAGGACATTAATGGGATGGGCGGAAGCTAGCTAAAGATCAGCCATAGAAATGGCTTCCCGTACAAGCTTAAACTAATTATTTCTAGTACAGTTGGTATTATGAATGCCAAGAACACTGTTAAGTTTGGATGCTCGTCTAGCCTATATCCTCTTTTTGCGTCAGCACTTGCTATGACAACAGATATGAATATGAAGTTTATGAGCCAGCTTATTATTGTTTCAATCATTTAGCATCTCCCTTGTTAATTTCTTTCCAATAATCTTTTCCAATTTATCCTTTTTAATCTTTCTAATATCAGCCACCTTTTTTACGCCTAGATTGTACAATCTTCTAGCTCTTATTCTCCCAATACCTCTCACAGCAATCAACGGCAATAATTCTTCCTTTACTCCATATCTTATTCTTGTCATCAGTTTTTTGAACTCCTTTTCCTTTTCACTACCTACGAGTCTAGCTAGTTCAGAGGCAGAATACGCCATCCACTCGGCATTGGATATATACGCCCTCAATATCCCTGGTGCAACATTGTATTTTTCTAGTATCTCCTCTTCTGTCTTTTCATTTATCCAGTCCTTTATCATTAGCGCAGTTTTTATCTTGTCTAACAGCAGATAGTCTTCAAACCCAAGGGACGTTACCTCAAACCCAAGTTCGTTTTCATTTAGTAGGGCTAGCTCCCACATGTCCTCCTCTTCTTTTTTCTTTACAGATAGGTATGGACTCATTTCAATTGTATCAACTACAGCATAAATGAAACCAAGTTCTCCCATATCTCTACTGAAGGAATTAATCAATTTCCTAGCAGAGTATGGATCTATGTATAATTCACTCACTCTGGCCCCAAGCCTAGTTGGAGTTATCTTTTCTCCAATATTAACGAATCCCCATCTTGCTAGCTCTTCCACAACACTCCTTATTTTATTCATGAGATAGTCTGGATCTCCGTATTGATGGGCAAAGAAGGAGTTCATAAACAAGGCATTTAATCGTTGATAATCATGAGCTATGTGCATCGCCACAGCGGACAAAACATGGCTTCTCAAAACAGGTTCCTTGCTAAACTGAGAGTAGACCGTTTCTGGTTCTCCGTTTATGTATTCTTCCCATAGTATCTCCTTTTCATTTTCTGATCTTGCTATTAGTATTGCCAGACCCTTTTCTGAGTAACCTGGTCTTCCAGCTCGTCCACCACACTGAAAGAATTCTCTTTTTGGTAATCTGATTAATCCCCTTGGTGTATATCTAACTAGAGACTTCATTATCACTACGTCGGCTGGCAGATTCACACCCATTGCAAGGGTTGGAGTGGCACATATTAGTCTGATCTTTCCATCTCTAAACGCATCTTCCACAATCTCCCTTTGCTCTGCTACCAGTCCAGCGTGGTGAAAGGCAGTTCCCATTGACAGACATTTTGACAATCTCATGCATTGTTTTGTTGGAGGGTTCACTGCAGTCAAAACCTTTTTAGCTAAAGATTCTTCAAAATCGTAATTTTTTGCTATTTTACCTAACCTCTCCGCTGTTGCCTCTGCACCTTTCCTTGTTTGTGTAAATATCAGCATGTTTTTTCCTTCATTTAGGAAATGCTTAACTATTGCGTTCAAAGGGTCCTTGCTAGGTTCTATTTCAATTGTTCCATCTGTTGTTTCCAGTATCCCGTCTAGATATACTCCCTTTACTAATTTGACTGGTCTCCAATTACTTTTTACCATTTGTGCATTAAGCCAATCAGCAATTTCCTCTGCGTTTGGTATTGTTGCTGAGAGCGCTATGATCTGTGTTTTTGGGAACATATACTTGAACTTCATTATTATTGATTCTATTGTTGGACCTCTGTCAGAATCTATTAGGTGTATTTCATCTACGATGAGAAGGTCAACATCTTTTATCCATTGCGCTCTGTGTCTCATTAATGAATCTAGCTTCTCATTAGTTGTTACAATGACATCGTATTTTCCTAACCATGGATCACTTGAATCCAGATCGCCTATACTTATTGCAATCCTTTTTCCCATCCTTTCCATGGATTGAAATTCTTTGTATTTCTCTGTTGCTATTGCCTTTAGTGGGCAAGTATATACAGCTTTCCTACTATCCAGGATTGCCATTTCAGCAATGAACGTTTTCCCAGATCCTGTTGGGCTGGCTACGACTAGGTTTGATCTATTTTCTAGAAACCCAGTCTCAATAGCTCTTTCCTGAACAGGGTTAAGTTTTTCTATCCCATTTTTTTCCATCAGGTCTCTTATGCTCTTTTTTATCTCAACTCCCATCCTTATTTAAATGGGATTTGAACAATAAAATAACATGGATTACTCAATGCTTGTTACTGCCATATTGTACATAATGCCTGCCTATATAGCTAATGCGGCAGCAGTGATATTTAGGGGTAAGACAAGGATAGATCAGGGCCAAAATTTCTTTGATGGCAGACCCATACTAGGAAAGGGCAAGACAATAGAGGGATTTTTGATAGGATTCTTATCTGGGTCTGTATATGCGATCATCCAGTTTAGCATTATTGGATTTCCATCAATGTGGACTGGTGTTCTGTTGGCATTTGGTGCAATGACTGGTGACGTAGTTGGGAGCTTTGTCAAGAGGAGATTAAACCTTAAAAGTGGAGAGTTAGCTCCTTTCTTAGATCAATGGGATTTTGTCTTTGGAGGATTTTTCTTTGTGTATATAGGTGAGATGTTTGGGGTGGCTCATCTTCCAAGCTTAACTGTATTGCTTATAATACTTGTAACAACTGTGTTTATCCATCTTATCTCAAATATATTTGCTTACCTTATTGGCATGAAGGAGGTCCCATGGTAATGGATTTTAAGAGGTTTGTGGTATTGACTCTTTTGTTTTTTATTATCCTAAGAATCCTGCCATTGTATCCGTTGCAGTTGGCAGTCGCAGGATTGGCCTATAACTTGGTTCTAGCAATAGGCGTTGATGCAGAGCTTAATGGAGATAGTATAATAACCTCCAATCAGTTTTATGTCTCTCCAGATTGCACAGGCATAATATCAATTGCCATCGTTCTTGCATTGCTCCTTTCTACAATCCTTAGACTACAAACTAGGGTTTTATTTAGTCTTTTAGCGTGTATCATCTTTCCAATCTGGAATGCGGTAAGGATAGCAGTGTCTATAGCTGTTAGTAAAAATTTTGAATTAGTCCACTTCTCTTTATGGATAGTTAGTTTTGTTTTTATTTTGGGGATATACCTTTTGGCTATATGGTATGATGATAGAACTAGAAGGGTTTGAATGAGAAACCAACTTTTGGAGACACCTTTACAGGATACCATCTCTCAACAAAATCTGTTCCTATCATTTTTTCAACCTTTGCCTCTGTTACCACTGTCCCGTCAGATGTTTCTATTTTTCTTGTTCTTATTATACCATCAACTAGATGGTCTTCCACCCCGAATTTAGTTACCTTTCTTGTTTTTTCTTCTGCTATTAGCACTGATGTTATTCCCCGCTTTTTAAGGAAATCTAAGAAAAGATAGAGTGAGTATCTATAATCGCTGACATCCTTTATCGCTAGGGATATTGGAGTTATTGAATCAACTACAAGTCTCTTCGCGCCTATGCTGTTTATTATTGCCTCTAGCTTTCTTATCACGTCACCTTCTATTGTATGGGGCATAAACCTGCCGTAATCCTTTGGATGGAAAGAGAATATTGCTAGTAATCCCAAGTCTTGCATTCGCCCAAGATCCCAACCAAATTCCTCAGAATACCAGGATAAAGTTTGATCAAATTCTTCAGCTTGGACTAGTATCCCTGCCTCCTTTTCAGCTTTTGCTCCTCTGTATAAATACTGCAATCCGAATATTGTTTTCCCAGTTCCAGCAGAACCAGTGACCAATATTGAGCTTCCTCTGGGAAATCCACCATCTATTAGTTGGTCAAGGCCTATTATTCCTGTTTTGATTCGTTCCATGATATGAAATTACAAATCAGGTTTATTTAAGGCTTTCTAGTTCTCGTTTTATACTCTTTTAATCACAACCATCCGATTGAATGGAAAATTAGATACAGAAATATGAAAAATCCAAGTATCATAACTAGACTAGCAATCTGGCCCGCTAACAGTAGTATAAGCTCTTTGCGCTCAGCTGGCTTCATTTCTCTTCTCCGCCTTTGCTTTTATCTTCTTTAGCCTTGTAAAGTTTTCCCTCTCCATCTCTTCCAGCTTGAAGGCTATTTCCTTCTTTATGTCCTCTAGGACTGGGATTGTTATATACTCTAGGGCGTTCACCCTCCTTTTTGTCTTTTTTATCTCATCTCCCAACTTTTTTAGTTTCAACTGTAACTCCACCAATTTAATGAAATCTGGGGTTACTTGCCTATACAAGCTAACAGCCGATTCAAGATAAGTGGATGCAGACATCAAACTGTACCACTCTGGTTCTATCACTAATTTTTCTAGCTCCGGAACCTTTACCCCCATAATATTTTTTGTTCTGAATGATACAATTGTATTCCCGGCAAGACCAATGGCTAGCCTTTCTACGTCATGCTCTCCCTGATATGCCTCTGCTAATACTAGTTGCTTATCAGCTTCCCACAATTTTTCTCCAAGCGACTCTCTAAGTTCTTTTATCTCCTTAAGTGTTTCAAAGAATTCCATCACTAGAGTATCTCTTTTTTCCTTTAGCAACTTGTGCCCTTTCTCAGCTAGCTTTAACCTCTTCTTCGTCTTGAGCAGCTCCATCCTTGTAGGCTTTATTCTCATTCTCACACCTTAGGTTTCCTTTTCTTCTTTAATACTCCTCCAAGGTCTATCAGGTCAGCCCCAAGGCTTTCTATTCCCTCACCTGCAAATCTCTCTTCAACAGCTAGTTTCTTTTTACCCTTTTTGAATGTTTTTGGATGATATTTCTCTAGATATTCTGTTCTAATTCTCTTTAACTCTGTCTCAGGCAGCATAGCTAGTAAGTCCCATGCAATATCCAATGTTTCTTCCAATGATCTTTCTTCCTCGTATCCTTGGTTTATGAATCTTCTTTCGAATTCATCAGCAAATTTCAAGTATATCTTGTCAACCTCACCTAGGGATTCCTCTCCGATAACTGCCACAAGCTCTCTAATCTCTATACCCTGTGCATATGCAGCGTACATTTGATTTGAAACATCTGCATGGTCTTCCCTTGTTTTATCCTTCCCAATACCGTTCTTCATTAACCTTGATAAAGATGGTAGAGGATTCATTGGTGGATATATCCCCTTTCTGTGTAGGTCCCTAGATAACACAAGCTGACCCTCAGTTATATACCCAGTAAGGTCAGCTATTGGGTGAGTAATATCATCGTCCGGCATTGTAAGTATAGGCATCTGAGTGACAGAACCTTTTCTACCCCTTATCCTTCCAGCCCTCTCATAGATAGTTGCTAGATCAGTATACATGTACCCTGGATATCCTCTTCTGCCTGGAACTTCCTCCCTTGCAGCAGCTATCTCTCTTAATGCTTCACAATAGTTTGTCATGTCTGTCAGTATTACCAGGACATGCATGTCTTGTTCGTATGCAAGGTATTCCGCAGTGGTTAGTGCCATCCTCGGAGTGATTATTCTCTCTATCGCAGGATCATTCGCCAGGTTCAAGAACATGACTACGTTATCTATGGACCCTGTCCTTTCAAACTCATTTTTGAAGAACATAGCTTCTTCGTGAGTTATTCCCATTGCAGCGAAGACCACAGCGAACGATTCCTCTGTCTTTCTAACCTTTGCTTGCCTGGCTATCTGTGATGCCATTGCGTTATGAGGTAAACCGGATCCAGAGAATATAGGCAACTTTTGCCCTCTGACTAGTGTATTCATGAGATCTATGGTAGATATTCCTGTTTGTATGAAGTCCAGAGGCATGTCTCTTCTGGATGGATTTATTGCATTTCCGTTTATGTCTAACTTCTCTTCAGGTATTATTTCTGGTCCGTTGTCTATCGGTATCCCTCTTCCATTTAGAACTCTGCCAAGCATATCGGACGAGACGCCTATCCTTACAGTTTCCCCTGTGAATCTAACGGTTGTTGATTTTGTGTCTATTCCTTGAGTCCCCTCAAACACTTGTATGACTGAGTAACCTTCCCCTGTCTCCAGGACCTGTCCCATTTTTTCTTCTCCGGTCCCAGTTATTACTTTCACAAGCTCTCCATAGGCCGCCCCTTCCACGCCTTCAACTACCATCAACGGACCAGATACTTCCTTCACATTCTTGTATTCGGTTATCATTCAACCACCTCTGTCAAGTTGCCAATCTCTTTATCAATCTCTTTTCTAATACCCTCAGCATTTTTTACAAGGTTCGCGTCGTATTTCATTCTAGCTATTCTCTCCCTTACAGGTAAAACAGCTATCTTTGCAACCTTTACACCCCTTGCTACAGCCTCTTTTGCTCTTCTGTGGAAGTGCAATATTGTCTTCAACATTTCATACTGTTTTTCTAATGAACAATAAGAATCTACGTCATGGAAAGCGTTCTGCTGAAGGTAGTCCTCTCTTATAGACTTTGTTGTCTCAAGGATCAACTTCTCTTCCTCTGGAAGAGCGTCTGGACCAACTAGTTGCACTATCTCCCTCAACTCAGCCTCTTTTTGCAGGAGTTCCATTGCTTCTCTCTTTAGATCAGGGAAGTCTTGAGCTATCTTTTTGAAGTAATCTTCCAGATATCCTTCATACAAGCTGTAGGAGGTCAGCCAGTTTATGGCAGGGAAGTGTCTTCTGTATGCTAGCGATGAATCCAATGCCCAGAACACCTTTGTTATCCTTAGAGTATTCTGTGTTACTGGCTCAGAGAAGTCACCGCCAGGAGGAGAAACAGCTCCAATTACACTTACAGATCCCTCATTTCCTCCCAAAGTCTTTACCCTTCCAGCCCTCTCATAGAAGGCCGCCAGTTTTGAAGCTAAATAAGCAGGGTAACCCTCTTCTCCAGGCATTTCTTCCAATCTAGATGATATTTCTCTCATCGCCTCTGCCCATCTTGATGTTGAGTCAGCCATTAATGCAACGTCATATCCTTGGTCTCTATAATACTCTGCAATTGTGATCCCAGTATAAACGCTAGCTTCTCTAGCAGCCACAGGCATGTTTGATGTGTTTGCTATTAGACTGGTTCTCTCCATTAATGGTTTCCCAGTTTTTGGATCCTTAAGTCTTGGGAATTCTTCAAGGACCTCAGTCATTTCATTTCCTCTTTCTCCACATCCAATATACACAACAATGTCTGCATCTGACCATTTTGCAAGTTGATGCTGGGTAATGGTCTTACCTGACCCGAATGGACCAGGTATCGCTGCAGTTCCTCCTTTGGCAACAGGGAAGAAAGTATCTAGTATTCTTTGTCCAGTGACTAATGGGATATTTGGGAACTTTTTTTCTTTGTAAGGTCTTGCACTCCTAACAGGCCATTCTTGGAACAACTTTATTTTGAATTCCTTTTTTCCTGATCTCACTACTACTGCGGTGTCGTTTACAGTCATCTTCCCATCATTTACCTCGATAACTTCACCACTTATTCCTGGAGGCAACAGTATTTTGTGTTTTATAACTTTTGTCTCATTCACTATTCCTACTACACTCCCTTCAGATAATTTGTCCCCCCTTTTCACAGTTGGTTTGAATTCCCATTTTTTCTTCATATCCAATGCAGGAACGTCAATACCCCTAGCTATGAAATCCCCTGACTTTTCAGCTATCTTGTCTAGTGGTCTAGCAATTCCATCAAACATATTATTCAGCAAACCAGGACCCAGTTGGATACTAAGTGGCTTCCCAGTTTCATAAACAGGCTCTCCAGGCCTAAGTCCAGTTGTGTCTTCGTAAACCTGGATTGTAGCCTTGTCTCTCCTTAGTTGGATTATTTCACCTATAAGTTTTTCTTCGCCTACTCTAACTACGTCGTACATTTTTGCTCCTCTAATCTCTTTAGCAACAACGACAGGTCCCGATATTTTTGATATCTTAGCCATCTCTTTCCACCTCACAGTTGAATCTCAATACCAACAGCAGACTTTATCATCTGTTTTAAATCATCTATACTCCCAAATGATCTTGTATCATCCGGGATTGTTACGACATTACTAAGCTCCCCAAGCTCAGGAAGGATATCAATGATGCTTGCATTGACGATTATCACGTCATCCTTATCAATCTCCTTCAGTATCCTTAATCCTTCCTCTCTATTTTGTATTACATAGCTATCCTTTATTCCCATGAGCAGCATGGATATCACGAACCTATGGTTCCCAAGCACTATCATATTACCATCCTCTTTATCTCCTCAGCATTCAGCCCCTCTTCAATTAGTTTTCCTATTATTTGCAGTTTTTTCCTTTCATTGTTCTTTTTTATCATGTATTCAAATACAGGAAATACACCTTCAGGCTTCAGTGATGATAGTGTTGAAACCCTTTTCTCAAACTCTTTATCAATCTCTAGCTCAAGAGAACCAAACTCCTTGGTCTTCATAATCTCTTCCCACATCTTTGATACAATGTTTCCGAATGGGATGTTTTTCAAGTTTGGAATCTCTTCAATCTTGACCTCATTTAGTATAGTTAGCTCAGGGAATCCAAGATATTCTATTAGCTCGTTTATCTTTTCCTTATCTACCCCCCTAAGCCTTGCCCTTAATGCTAAAAGCATTACGTTTGCCCTGGCTTTTTCCTTCCATAAAGCTAACAATTCGTTAGCGAATGGGATCTTAGCTTCTCTTATCCTCTTATACATCCTTCTTTCTACAAATCTATCAATCCTTTCTTCAGCTTCTTCCCAAGTCTTTGGCACACTTTTCACAAATAATCCTGCAAAGTTAGTTCTTTGAAGAGCAACTACAAAGTCTGCAATGGTTTTTGCTCTGATTAGTTCGTCTATCCTAGATTGCGTTAGGTTCCCTATAGGGTATATTGCATCTGATGGAATGGTAATATCCTTCATTTTAGATTTCATTAATAGTTTGATCATCTTTCCTTCAAACCTCATTATGTAGGCATCTATTACCCTTTTAAATTCAGGAGGGGTGTCCTTTGATAACTCCATTATCTCATTGATTAATTTTTTCTCTAGGTGAATGTGTAGTTCCCTTGCATTTTTGACATTGCAACAGTCGCTGTATATCGTATCTCTCAAGTATGTAAGAAAGCTGTTGAAGCTTGTCGCATCACACATTCTCTCAAGTTGCTCTTTAGTTAGTAGGTCTTTGCTTCGTGCACTGGCTCTGGCGTTGGCATACAAGTATTTAGACATGGGAATAGTCCTGTAGGTAGCATAGCCTGCCAGCGTTGCCAAAAACGCCAATGAGAACAGGATCGCAATCATTTGAGCACCTTACTGATCACCATCTTTATCCTTGGCATCTTTGCGTTCAGTATACTCTCTAGCGTAAAATCATAGACGACATCTTTCCCAATCAGCCTAACACCTGTTATACTTCTGTCAATCTTTATCTTCTTCTTGAATAGCTTTTGGTAGTAATTGCTGTCTGCGTACACTTCGAAGTTGCCCTTTGGCATCTTTCTCTTCAGATAATCTAGATAACTCTTTGAGTGAGCAATCTTCCTTAGATCCTTCCTAATTTCATTTATAATGGTGTTAGCCATCTTTTCCTTTTCTCTTTGGTACTCTAGCTTCCACTTCATTTTCACTTCATTTAACGCTGCTCTCTTGCTGGTTTCCTTTATCCGATTTATCCTAGGCTTATTTCTTTCTCTTATCGCCTTTAGTTTGTCCCTTGTTGTACTTCGTATTTTTTCTATTCTCTGCTTAGCTTCCTTCTCTAGCTTCCTGAGGTCAGATTCGTATTTTCTTCTTATTTCCTTTTCTAGGCTAGCTATACTACCTACGACTTTCATTCCTATCCTCCCTATCCAAGTACACCAAGTCCAACTACGAGCACTATCAATGCTATGACGAACCCGAATATTGCTGGAGTTTCTGCCTGTCCTGCGAACACAATACTTGGGACGAATGCATCTTTGTTCTTTGCACTTGCAGCCACGCCAGCAGCAGCTACCTTACCCTGGAATATAGCTGAGAGACCAGTTATTGCCACTACTAGACCTGCACCAAACATCACTCCACCTTGAGCTATTGTTATTTCTTTTGTTGCACCTAGCAACCCTGCACCCATTGCTATTAGCAGTGCAGTGATGAATGCGTATATTGTTTGTGTCTGTGGGAGAGCTTGTAAGACTAGTGCGTTCTTAAAGTTCTCTTTGTTCTCAGCCACTGCTCCTGCACCTGAAACACCAGCTGCGTATACACCCATAGCTGTTGCGAATCCTGCACTCCCTAATGCTATGGCTGCACCAAGCATAGCAAGGGTTTGCCCGTTAATCATCTGGTTTAGAGATTCTAACATTCTTATCTAACCTCCATTATCCTTTTTTTAGCATGAAACGGTGAATATGGTTTTCCTCCACCCACATAAAACTTTGAGAAAAACTCTAGGAAGTGAAGCCTAAGTGAGTGGACGAACGCTCCCAAAGCGTTTATTCCCATATTGAAAGTATGTCCAAGCACTATAATCAGTAAAGCGATTATCCAGCCGATAACAGGTATCATGTTGTTAGCTAGACCAGCCATGAAGTTTACCGCTAGGGCTATTCCACCAGTTCCTAAGGCGAGGGACATTAGTCTAGCGTATGAAAACCAGTCTCCCAAGAAACCAGTGTAATCAAATATAGACAGTCCGGCAAGGATTGCACCGTTTTGGAGATATGCTCCAACAAAGTTGAGTGCTATAGATATACCTATTAGAGTTAAACCTATTCCAGTCAAATCAATACCAGTGATCCCTCCACACACAATTACAAGCAGTCCTAGAATAAATGTCAACATAGTAACAGATGGTCTTAATGCATCCAAGTACTCTTTCTTCTTTATTTTTTCTATCAATCCTAAAGTTAATCCTATGGATATGTGTGTCAGCCCTAGTATCAATGCTATTCCTAGTACGATAGTTGCTTGTTTCATTGGGTCTATCCAGTATGGGATATGGAACATATCAGTTAGTAATGATCCTAACCAGCTGCCGAACAGAGCCCCGAGTATAAGGGTAAATATCCCACTTAATATTATGACGAATGAAAAGTCTTTCATTTCAGGTTTAGTTCTCCCTATTCCTATCATAGCTAGGAGACCAATCGCTATCATTGCCAAACCATATGCAGCGTCAGTTAGCATAAACCCAAAGAAAAGCGCAAACGAGAAAGCCAGTATTGGGGTTGGGTCTATTCTTCCGTATTTTGGGAAACCATACAACGCCGTGATCCTCTCAAATGCTTTTATTGGTTGTGGATTCTCAAGAAGAGTTGGTGCTGTTTCCTTTTCCTCCGCTATTATGTAATATTTGCCCAATTCTTTCTTAACTAGTTTCAAGAATCGTTTCCAATTTTTCTCCGGAATCCATACGTTCAACCTAGCTAGCGCGTAACCAGTTTCCATACTTCCGAGTGCTTCCAATCTAGAGGTAACTATGTTTATTTCGTCAAGGACCATATCCAACTTTTTGTTTTTTGTTTCCCAAAGTTTTGCTAGCCTTTCCTTTTCCTTATTTATTTCTTCCTTCAATACTTCAATTCTCTTAAGAATGTTCGCCCTTACGTCTGATGGTTTTCCTCTATCTTCAGGAGGTTTCACTGGGCTGAATCCAATCTCATGTACCTTGCTTAGAACTAATTCGCTATCCTTTTTTAGGAAGAAGATTGCCAAGAAGCTGGTTCTTTTGTCCACCTCTTTGATTATTTTCACACCCGGTAAATCACGAATATTGCTTTCATTTTTAGTTAGTATCAGCCCGGTTATGACCCTTATCTTATCAGAATTAGTATACACTGACAAGTCAACATCCTTTGGGAAAATTTCTAGATCTCTAAGCTTTTCCATTTCATCTTCTAATTTTTTCTTTAGCTCAGGTAGGTCAGTTTTTATTTCCTCTTTTAGCCTGCTAACCTCTTTCCTGACATCTTGTATTATTTCCTCAATACTTCTGTCTTCCACTATCTCAATCATCCGCTCCTTTGGGAATAATATCTCAATTGGGTTTAGTTTTTGAGATGGCTTGTATTGATGTAGTTCGTCTTTTATTCTTTCTATCTCGGACTTTAAGGTTAATGCATCGGAATATTCATCTATTATATTCTCTTCCCAGTTCTCAAGTTTCGCAATTTGGCATATCCCTTCCCTTTGTAACTCATGCAAGAAGTTTTCTAGTTTGTCCTTACTAGCTATTATTGACGCATGTTCTATCTTTGAAGGGAAAAACATTTCGATCAGTCCTTAAGTAACTCACCTATTATTTCTTTTTTTAATTCTTTTTTCCTGCTTACAAATTTTTTCTTTAGTTTAGAAATCTTATTTTCAAAATCTTTTTTTATCTTTTTACTCTCTTTCCTTGCCTCTTCAATCCCCTCCATTTTCGCTTTCTCCTCAAGCTTTTTCAGTCTATTTTTCTCTTCTGCTATCCTCCTTTTTGATCTTTCAATTTCATTTTTTATTTTTTCTTCAAGCTGTAATCTTCTTTCTTCCAATTGCCTCTCATACCGTATCTCTAACTCTCTAAGTTCTTCTACAGACCCAACCATTTTACTCACTTTTTTTCATTATTGTGTATCCACACTTTCCACAATGCCATCTATCTTTGTGTTCTGCCATAAATACTCCAGGACCACATTTTGGGCATGTCCTCTTTCTTGATTCTATCTTGTTATCTTTCACTTGGTAGTACTTTGAGATTACTTCATTCCCCTTTGCCATCTTCCTCACCTTCTTTCTTTTCCTCTTTAGCCCCCTCTTTCACCTTCTCCCCCGGTTGCTCCTCTCCTTTGGCTTCTTCCTTTTCTGCTTCCTTTAACCCTTTCTCTTGTCTTTTTATCATGTATTCTGGTTCTATTGATTTCATCTTGCTTTCGGATTCGTATATCCTTATCTCAACTTTGGCAGATCTGCCTCCGTATTCTTGGTCTATCTTACTTACCACTACTAGCTTCTCTGGTATGTTTTTTTTCGCTGCTATATACTTTATTATATCCTTCCTGGTTGGTGTCCCAGATTCAAATTTCACAATTCCCTCTATTTCTGTTCTATGAAGAAGTCTATTTTCCCTTTCTTTTGTTATTTCTATCTCCATTCTATCTCCTCCATTCGGCCTAATATTTTATTCGCAAAGCTTTTAATTCTTTTGTCAATTTTGACCTCAACGAGGCCAACGTCTGGTTGTCCGTAGTATAGATATTCACCCACCTTCATCTCCATAATTGCTGGCAATGCCATGAGATCTTCCTCACCGACTATTTCTATCCTTGCTGGATATTTCCCTTCTTCAATTATCAACTTAACAGCTTCCCATGCACTCTCACTTATGTGTCCTGCTGGGTTTTCCACTCTAATAATCCACTTTCCGAAATTGTTTACAACTTTTGCAATATCTTCACTTATAGGGTTTCTTTTTACCTTGTTGTCAATTATTATAAGCTTTGGCTTTTTTCCAGCTGTTATTAAGTTATACGCTGATTCGTCACCCACCACTATAGCGTTTTCCTTAGCATCTTCGGGTTTTATTATTGGACCCATGGGCTTCTTTAATTCTTCCCTTGCATCACTGCTTAATTTTCTCAATTTCATTTTCCGACCCTCAATGCATATTTTCCTGGCGTGGTAAGTCCAAGTAGCTTTGCCACTTCAGAGTTTTCAGGATCTATAACAACTATAGTCCCCTTCCAATTAGTTGTTAAGTCCCCCCCACAATAAGGGCATTTCCTACCCTTTTCAACTATTCTTTTACATGATTTACATGCCTTGTACGAGGTCATTTTTTCTCACCTTTCTTCTTCTTTTTTCTCTTCTTCTTTTCTTCCTCTATCCATTCTAACTTTCCTAGACCTTCTTGTCTCATCGTTAATCCAATCTTACTCTCAGTTATTACAGGCTTAAGGCTGACACTAACTATCCTTGCCCTGACGATATCTCCTTCCTTTAATACTCTTTTTGTCTCTTTTCCTGCTAGGACACCCGTTTTTTCATTAAATGATATGAAATCATCAGTTACTTGAGATACGTGGACAAGACCATCTATCGGACCCATTTTCACGAATGCTCCAAATTGAGTTATCTCGGAGACTTTCCCAGTTATTACTTCGTGAAGGATCGGTTTGTATACAACGGCTTCAAATTCTACATCATGATAGGTCGCTCCATCTCCAGGGATTATTCTACCTTCACCTATTTTCTTGACCCCAGTGACTGCTAGAAGCAAACCCAAATCCTTGTCAACTTTGCCTTCATATGACTCCCTAAGAACCTGGAGCGCAGATTCCTTTAATGGGTTTCCAAATTCCTTTGGAGGGACTCTTATTGTATCAACCAGCTTAACCATCTTATACATATTTACCACCCTATGAATCCATCAACATCTAATTTCTTTTTTGATCTGATATACACAACAGGTATCCCATATTTCCTCAGTCTCTCTCTAAGTTTGAGGTCCACTGTAGCTGCTATACATTTTTTGTTTATAGCTATCTCTAACACAGCGTCATCTGCGTTTTTATTAGATGGGATCACCTCATATTCAAACGCATTTAACAGTTTCAATCCAACACCTCTTTTCTTCAACTTTAGTTCCCTAAACACAGACTCGGGAACTATCAACTTAAATTTCCTTCCAATGATTCTTTCTAGTTCTGATTTGATATCAATGTTCATCTCTATGGCAGCCAGTAGTATGCTAGTGTCTACTACCACCTCATACGATCTTTCCATAGCCAACTAGTCTCCACCTTCCACCTATTTTTCTACTTATTGCTGCGATCCATCCCTTGTCTCCACATATTGGTCTCTTTAACTGTACAGTAAGTGGCTTTAGATTGGTTATTCGCCCTATTGTAACAGCAGTCCCAACGGTTAACACTATGACTTCATCTTTCTTGAATGGCTCAATCTTTTCGGCCCCAACCACTCTTTCAAATAACTTAAAGTCTAGCTTTATTTCATTGAGAGTCGGGGGCAGTTTACCCTTTTTACCCAATATGTTCCCAACCATTTGATCATCTTTTGTAAATGCAGGATCTAGGTTTGTGGCCACTGCTATCAATCCACCGGGCAGTGCTTCTTCAAGCTTTTCCCTGCCTGCACTTAAACCCTCAACTTTCGTTTCAACTGGGATCCATTTTCCATCTATGTACATCCCTGGCCTTAACTCAACAGTATCTCCAACTTTCAGTTTACCCTGAATTATTGAACCACCAACTACACCACCAACTAGTTTACTTACTGGCGTTCCTGGCTTGTTGACATCAAAGCTTCTCACTACATACATTAAGGGATCCTTTTTTAGATCTCTTTCAGGTGTTGGTATTATTTTTTCTATTGCTTCTATTAGTTTGTCTAGGTTTACTTTATGATTCGCCGCCATCGGGATTATCGGAGCATTTTCAGCCACTGTCCCTTTGACAAATTCCTTTATCTGCTTATAGTTTTTCATTGCCTCTTCTTTGGTTACTAGATCTATCTTGTTTTGAACTATTATTATCTTGTTTATTCCCAGCACATTTAGAGCCATCAAATGCTCGTATGTCTGCGGTTGTGGAACTTCTTCATTGGCTGCTATCACAAGTATCGCTCCATCCATTAAAGCAGCACCGGACAACATCACTGTTACTAGCGTTTCGTGTCCTGGAGCGTCAACTATTGCTATTTTTCTTCTAAGTTCTGTTTCTCCACCACAGTATGGACATTTCTTCTCTACTGTGTACTTATTGCACTTTTTACACTGTCTTATATCTACGTCAGCGTAGCCAAGCTTTATTGTTATGCCCCTCTTTAGCTCCTCGCTATGTGTATCTGTCCATTTCCCAGTTAGAGCATAAGTTATCGTTGTCTTCCCATGATCCACGTGCCCAACTAGCCCTATGTTCACCTGTGCTTGTTTGCTTTTATACTGCATTCACTCACTCCTTTTTTTCTTCCTTCTTCTCAAACAGCTTATCTAATTTTTCTGCACCAGCCTTTATTACCTTGGTGTTCACTTGAACTATGTCCTCTGCAATGGTGTTGCCTCTCACTGTTTTCCTTTTTCTTTCACCTTTTCTCTTTGGGTGGAATCCTGTCCCACCTGAGAGAAGAACTCTTTTCCTAGATGTCCCATGTAGATCTGACCTCATTGGAAAACCATCTTTGTCTGATCCTCCTGTTATCACTAGTTCGTACCCTGCTAGACCTAGCTGATCTCCCTTTATCTTATCTCCTATCTTCATACCATACAATACCTTGGCCTGGTTCTTGTCCAGTTCCTTTTGGTAGCTTTTCCCAGTTTCTGGATCTGAAACAACCAATTTCATTTTCTATCACTCCTTAATTCTTTTTTCAATCTGTTTTATTTCTTTTAGTAGTTCCTCTTCTTCGGTCATATTTTCTCTTTGGAAAAGGGTTAGTAGGTCATTTATCTTATCTAGTGGAATAAAGTTGTATAATACATCTCCTTCATTAATGTTTCTACCTATCACCCCACCATCTATACTAACAGCTACTTGCATTCCAGCCTTTGCTTCTTGAACGTTTTCTCCCTTGTCCTGGATCTCCTTTACCTTACCAACGATTTCTCCGGATCCATTTATGAGCCTTGCCCCAGGTCTTAGTATTCCGGAGATAATCTCAACACCACATATGGCTGGCTTAGATTTTCTGAATACATAACCTGGTAGAATCTTTACCTTAACAGGATACATGTTTGAGGAGAGCAACCCTTGTTTCTCTTTTTCTCTTTCAGTCTCTTTCCAGCCCTTATATGTTTCGAGCAGCGTATAAATAACGTTACTCTCAAAGATCGGGACGTCCAGTCTCTCTGCCTCCTCTAAGGCATCCTCGGTCACGCCCGTATTGAATGCAAAGATTACCCCTAGATAATTATCTTTTTGCTTCACTGAATACGCTTTCATTACATCCTTTTTGTTTACCTTTCCTATACTACCAGATTTAACAGGAATTTCTTCTGTCTCTAATAATTTTACCATAGCTTCTAAACTTCCTAATGTGTCTGCTTTGACTATTACTCCATTTATCTCCTTTTCAAATTCTATCTCTTCGATCTCTCCCTTTATCTCCTCTATAGCCTCCTTTGGGTCTCCCCAGACACAGATTACACTACCCCCTGGTAACGCATTGTCCAGGTTAGGAGCCGCGATTTTAATACCACATGCGGCGTGAACTTCTTTTACAGAATTAAATCTCTGTTTTGGGTCTCTTATTTCTTGTAACGGTTTTGGCCTAAGTAATGCCCGAACCTTAGTTTGTATCGGACCCTGCATTCCAGCCAAAACAATTGTATCGCCAGTTCTTATTTTTCCTTCATAGAGTATTATGTCTATGGTTGTTCCTAAGCCCTGCACTTCCTTTACTTCTAGTATTGAGCCCCTTCCGGGCTTTTCAATATCTATGTCCAGCTTTTTCTCCATGAACTTTTGAGACAACCCGGACGCATACAGCAGGAGATCAGGTATTCCCTCACCTGTCTTGGCGGATGTTGGGATTATCAATATTTGCTTAGTAAAGTCTGAAACTCTGTCAAATCTCTCTGAATTAAATCCAAGTTCGTACAGCTTTCCTACTAGCTCATATATCTTGTTCTCTAACTCAAGTTTTACTTTTTCTTCCTGCTTGTTAAAGCTCTCTAAGAAGAAAGCCCCATTGTGAGAAACCCAACCGTTTAGCATATCTATCTTATTCGCTGCCACGATGAATGGAACCTTATACGTTTTTAGAATGTCTATCGCTTCTAGGGTTTGAGGTTGGAGACCTTGATTTATGTCTATAACGAGGATTGCAAGATCTGCTATGCTTCCACCACGTTTCCTTAGATTTGTAAACGCCTCGTGTCCAGGGGTGTCTATAAACAGCAGGCCAGGAATAGTTAACTCTATTCCAAGCTTTTTTAATTTATCTCCACATATCTCCTCAATATTCTTCTTTGGTATCTCTGTTGCACCAATGTGCTGTGTTATCTTTCCAGCCTCTCTTTCAGCGACAGTTGTTCCTCTGATGTAATCTAGTAAAGTCGTCTTCCCATGGTCCACGTGACCAAGGACTGTGATTATTGGTTGTCTTATCATCTAATCCCCTCAGTTGCCCGAGGTTCACTCCACAGCTAGAGTTCGTCTTCACTGTAGACGAACTTGTCCATTATTCTTTCCCATTCTATTAGTTCATTGTCATTGAAAAATCGTTTTATTTCAATTTCTGCTGTTTCTACGCTATCCGATGCGTGTATTATGTTTTTTGACACACTCATTGAATAGTCTCCTCTTATGCTTCCTGGCTCTGCCTCTCTGCTATTTGTTTTACCAACTACTTTCCTTACCACGGTTACAGCATCCTTTCCTTCCCAGACAGTTGCTATAACTGGACCAGACTTCATAAAGTTAAGGAGATTTGGGAAAAATGGTTTGTCTAAGTGATGCTTGTAATGTTCCTTTAGTATATCATCGTTTAGCTTTATCATTTTCATTGCAATTAGCTTCAGCCCTTTCTTTTCTAGTCTGGATATTACTTCTCCCACTATTCCTCTCTGGAGCGTATCAGGCTTTAGCATCACGAACGTTCTCTCCATTTTTCCCACCTTTCTTTTTTGCTTTCTTTTCTAGTTTCTTTTTCTTTCTCAGCTCTCTCCTCTCTTTCTTGCTGAGCTTCTTCTTTTTCTTCTTCTCTACCTTTTCCTCAGCTCTCTCCTTTTTCCTCTCCTTTCCATAGAGTCTTATCT
>Ga0190314_1000100_pt1 | contig 35721 bp, 49 predicted proteins | sample 4870071112_MG_FD_165055 | JGI IMG/M metagenome (GOLD analysis project Ga0190314, IMG submission 165055) | Hydrothermal vent sediment bacterial communities from Southern Trench, Guaymas Basin, Mexico - 4870-07-11-12_MG | ecosystem: Environmental > Aquatic > Marine > Hydrothermal vents > Sediment ...
AATCTGCTTTGTTCGTTTCAGTTCACTGCGATGCCTGGCATTCAGCTTCAGCTTCAGGAATAACCGTACACAAGTTCCCACGTTCAACTAAAAGCACTAAGCTTGCAGAAAGCGTAAAGCATCAGCTCGGCATCTTCTGTGCCTCACAGCGGCAACGGAGCATAAAGGATTCAAAGTTTCAGGTATTGGAATACACTAAGATGCCAGCGATTCTGGCAGAGTGTGAGTTTCTGAGTAGCCCAACTGGGCGAAAGTTTCTTGTCAGACCTGAGAATCAAAAAAGAATAGCAGTCGCTATTGCTCGAGGTGTTCAGAACTATTTTAACTAAGGAGTGTTATGAGTTTACAAAAAGTATTTGACTTGAGTATAGTTATTAATAATAGAACAAATCTTTTAACTACTCATATAGAAGAACATAATCCAGGAATTTCAAAGAGTGAAAAAGTAGAACTCGAAAATATTAATATGGATATAGCTTTTATTCAAGCTGATTTGGCGGCACTTCGGACAATGATAAGTGCTTGTTATTAACTATGTTCAAAAATTAAACAAAGGTATGGAATGCCAAAGATAATTCAAACTTATGATAGACAGACCTTGGATACGAATGTTAATTTTAACTATGAATATCCAAAGGGGCTGAAGTTAAAACCAGGAAGCGATTTGCATGAGAAACTTAAGACAGAACTTATGCGAAGAGCAAATGATTCTGCTGGTTTTCTTTCCAGTCGTTTTAGTTCTTGGAATAAAATAGATGATACATTGGTTAGTTATATCGATGCTGATTCTGCGGAGCAAGAGGTGATTGCGACAGATCACAGAAAACCAGTTTCTATTGTTTATCCTTACTCTTATGCGATTCTTGAAACGCTTCTGGGTTATTTTGTTTCTGCTTTCTGTCAGACTCCTTATTTCCGATATGAGGGAGTTTCTCCTGAGGATACGATAGGGGCGATTTTGTTAGAAAAAGTGGTAGATCTTCATTGTAATAAGTGGAAGATCTTGCTTAATCTTCATACAATGTTCAGAGATTCTTTTGCTTATGGTTTTGGAATAGTCGCACCTTCATGGAAAAGTAAGTATGGGAATAAGATTATTAGAGAGACTATTTCAGATCCTTTTCTTGATGATTCTGTTCAGCGTAAGTTTGAGAAAGGGATGCTCTTTGAAGGGAACGCACTGGATAATATAGATCCTTATCGGTGTCTTCCTGATCCTGAGGTTTCTATTAGTAATGTGCAGGACGGAGAGTACTTTGGATGGGTAGATAAAACAAATTATCTGGATCTGCTTTCAGAAGAAGAACACGCAAAAGGGCAGATCTTTAACGTGAAGTATTTAAAAGAGTTAAATGGTTATCAGACTTCCATATATGAAGCGGATAATTCGAATAGAAATAGAAATATTCAACACAGTTCGACGAATTCTGGCACACATGTTTCTTCTTCCAATGCTTATGATGTTATTTATATGTATCTTAAAATCATTCCAAGTGAGTGGGGGTTGGGAGATAATGAGTATCCAGAAAAATGGTTCTTTGGTCTGGCTGCCGATCAGGTTATTATCAAAGCACAACCTGTAGGTCTTGGGCATGAGATGTTTCCAATTGCTGTAGCTGCCCCTGATTATGACGGTTATGGAATGTCACCTGTTTCAAGAATGGAGACTCTTTATGGTCTACAGCATACGCTTGACTGGATGTTTAATGCACATGTACAGAATGTCAGGAAGGTAATTAACGATACTCTTATTGTGGATCCTTATCTGATAAATGTTCCGGATATTGAGAATTCAAAAGAAGGCGGAATTGTTAGAACCAGAAGACCTGCATGGGGAAGAGGTGTTAAGGATTCTATTATGCAGTTAAACGTGACTGATGTGACCAGAGGGCATGTTGCAGATGCTTCTTTGATTCGGGAGGCGATGGATAAGATTGGAGCAACTGATAGTTGGACAATGGGAAGTCTTCGGTCATCAGGTCCTGAGCGCTTGACAGGAAAAGAGTTTGAGGGAACTCGTCAGGGAGGTTTCACTCGCTTGGAGAGAATTGCTAAAATTGTTGGAGTTCAGGCAATGCAAGATATTGGTTACATGTTTGCTTATCATACCCAGCAGTTTATGACTCAGGATACTTATGTTAAAACTACAGGGAAATGGCAAGAACAGTTGATGCAAGAGTATGGAGATGTGAGTCAGTTGAAAGTATCTCCAATGGATCTTCTGATAGATTATGATGTGAGTGTGAGAGATGGTTCTGTTCCAGGTGGAAACTATTCTGCTGTTTGGGAGAAGTTTTTTGAACTAGTCTCAGCAAGTCCTCAACTCCAGCAGAAGTTTGATCTGTTCAGAATCTTTAAACATATTGCCAGAAACAATGGGGCGAAGAATGCAGAGGAGTTTATCAATGTCGCGCAGATGCCTGATGGACAAGTTCAAGAGCAAGTTCAGGCAGGAAATCTAGTTCCTTCAACAGAGATAGGAGGTGTGTGATGCAGAAGTTAATATCAACAAAAGGACAGATGAAAGATTTTATAGATTATTCACCTGTTTGGAAAGATATAAGCAGTGAACTTAATGTCTGGTTAGAAGAGATCAGGAACCAGCTTGAGAATAATGATGGAAATATGAGTTCCAGGATCTTGGATCGGTTAGGAGGTAATGCAGAATCTGTACGGAATTTGTTAAACTTACCATTAGTCTTATTGGAAACGTTAGAGAATGAAAATTTAACTATGTTCAAAAATTAAACGAAGGGGGTTAGGATGGCAGTGGAAGAGAAAGTAGAAACAGAAACAGCCGAAGAAACAAGTCTGGCATATGAATTGGCAGAGATAGATAAAGATTTCTATGCAGAACCTGAAGTTGAAACAGAAGAGATAGGAGAAACAAATGAAGATAATTCTGGAGATACTTTGGAGGTGGAAGAAGAAGAGACAAATAAAGAAGACGATAAAGAAGATAATAAAGCAGAAACGAAAACAGATCCAAAACCTGTAGAAGAAGAAACTAAAACAGATGATGTTATTGTTTCTGATTCTGATAAGATCAATAAACTTCAGGCAGAGATAAATCGTCTTCAAGGGTTGATCAAACCGGAGAAGGAAGAAGTTAAAGCAGAAGCCGAAGCAGAGATCACTAACTTCATGCATGAGATAGAGATTGATAATCTTCAAAACCCTGAAACTCTTAACACACTTTTTCATCAGGTCTCTGATCACGCAGTTAAAAGTTCTGTTTCTAATATTCTCGCCCAGATTCCGCAGATCATAGAAAAGCAGGTTCAGAATACTCTGACTGTAAGGGATTATGTTTCTGATTTTTATGAGAAGAATCAGGATTTATCCAATGTCAGGAACGTTGTGAAGGTCTGCGCAGAGCAAGTTATCCAGGAACATGCAGATTGGGATTTAGAAAAGATTTTTCAAACTGCTGCGGAGCGCACCCGAACTTCTTTAGGGTTAAAGAAACAGGCAGATGCTGTTCAGATCCCTGATGCTTCTCAGGTAGCGTTTGGAAAAACTGCTAAGGGAAGGAATAAACAAGTTAAGATTTCTGCATTGCAGCAGGAATTAGATCAGATTAATTAATTTTAAGTACGGAAAGGAGGTAGACTGGTATGACTATGGGAACAAGAAATAATATAGAAACTCAGCATGATTTGGAGGGGCTTCCAAGACATATTCTGCTGGATTCAGATGATTCAACATATCAGATGCGGGTAAGTGATACTGTTCTGATTGCTGTTTCATCTGTTGCAGATGCTGCTGGAATTATAACACTTCCCTCATTGGCAGAGGCAGTTGGGCGTTTCTATGCGATCAGTGCCCCGACAGGTGCAACAGGCGGAGATGTTTCTCTCTATGAGAAAGAAACAGGAGCGGAACTTACAACCTATGGCGATCTTGATGCTGACGATGATCATGTGATTCTTTTTTCTGATGGACAGAAATGGAGAATTGCTCTTGATGGTGTTGCATAGAAAGGAGGAGATTAAATGAAAATTGGTAAACATACTTTAACTAATCTCTTCAATGTAGGGGTTGTTACAGGTGATACAGATGTTGATATCAGTGCTGCGGTTTATACTGCCTTTGTTGATCTTCTAACTATCGTTGCCCCTGTTGGAGGTTTGCAGAATTGCCGTGTAGATATTGATGTTAATAAAGCGACAACTGGTTTGGACGTAGTTGCAACAGCTGCTGATACTTTTGACGCCTGTGCTGTGATTGCAGTTGATGATACTAATTATCGCCTGCTTAAGACTGGTTCACAGATTACAGCAAATGGGGACGCATCTCTTGAAATGAATGAGAATGGATGGAGTTTTGACATAGGTCCTCTTAATGGGGGAGAGACAGTTAAAATCAAGATCAAACTATCTGCTGAGAGAGATGATGCGGAGCTTCCTTATAAGGTAACTTATATTGGGCAGACACCTACAATTACAGCGATTGTCGCTGGTTAATTTACTATTTTAGAGGAGATTATTATTATGGCTTTTATGGGAATGAGAGGTTCGGGCGACTTCGCTACAGATCAGAGACCGAAGAACTGGAGACAGAAGATTCTTCATATTGCACCTAATGGAGACACTCCATTAAACGCAATGCTTTCTATGATGAAAGAAGAATCGACAGATGATGCACAGTTTCACTGGTGGACAAAGAGTCTTGCAACACAGGCTGCTACAGTCACGAGTGTTTATCTGGAAGCTTTGCTTTCGAATGAGTATACAACAGGTGGAGTTATAGGGCAGATTCTTTATGCAAAGATTGGAACTGAAGCGGCTTGCAAGGAGTTTAGACCTGGACATCAGGTGGCGCTTAGAAATACGTCCAACTATGCAGATGATACGAATGCGAAAGTAGTATCAGTCGTGTTTAACGGAGCATCGAGTTATATTGCCTGTAAGCTTCTGCAGTCCGATCCAACTACAACTGGAATTGCTGATTGTGATAGAATTCTTATCATCGGTAACATCAATGCTGAGGGATCAGTTATGCCTGCTTCTATTGCATATGATCCTACTAAGCATTATAACTATTCACAAATTTTCAGAACACCGCTGAGTATTACTCGTACTGCAAGGAAGACAAAACTGCGTACTGGTGATCAGTATGTTGAGGCGAAACGAGAATGCTTAGAGCTTCATTCTATTGAAATGGAGAAAGCTTTTCTTTGGAGTGTTGCAACTGAAACCATTGGAGATAATGGGAAACCGGAAAGAACTACTGAGGGTCTTATTCCTTCTGTTATAACTAATAGCGGGAATGTTTCTTCTTACACAACTGATACTGATTATTCTGGACAGTCCTGGTTACTGGGCGGTGAGGAATGGTTAGATAAATGGTGTGAGCAGCTCTTTCGTTATGGTGGAACTGAACGGATGGCTTATGCAGGTTCAGGTGTTATTCTTGCCATTAATAAACTGGTTAAAGAGTATGGTAATTATGAGTTTACTTCCAGTACAACTGATTATGGAATTAAGGTCAAAACATGGGCAACTCCTTTTGGAGATATTCATTTTAAGATTCATCCTCTTTTCAGTTATGAAGCATCTAACAGAAACAATGCCGTTATTTTTGATCCAGCTGATCTGAAGTATCGTTTTATAGATGATACTAAGTTCTATGCTGAGGGCGAAACACAGAATACCGGTAGGGGTAGAGTGGATGGAACTGATGAAGAGTTTCTGACTGAAGCAGGTCTTGAATTTCATCACTATAATAAAACTGCTTTTCTCGCTGGTTTTGGAGAAGCTAACACATTGTAAACTATGAACATGGGAACTAACCATTCCTATGTTCAAAATTTAAACATAGAGGGAAAATGAATCTTCTTAATCTTCGAACAATGTTTGTAAAACTTACAGGTCGTTATGATCTTGTCGTTGATACAACTGACTGGGCAGATAATGGAGCAGATTATTTTATCCAGGCAGGACAGAATATGATTGAATCGCTTGTGGGAGATCTTCCAGAATCCGAAGGTAGAATCTGGGAGACAATCTCTTCAGGTGAACATTTCGTAAACTTTCAACAGCGGTGTAGAATGATTCTGCAGGTTTGGGCAAATGATAGTGAGAATAGAATTGAACTAGTTAAAAAAAGCTGGACAGAGCTTAAGGAGATTTATACCTCTATATTGGCAGATACTGATTCTGGAAGTCCTCTTTATTATTGTCCAGCTAAATTAAGAGAGATTTCTACTACAGGAAAAAATGGAACAGGCGTCTTTTTTAACAATTCTTTGGCAATAAGTACTGATTTTCGCGGAATAGTTATAATGCCTCCTGTAGATGAAGATCATGATATAGAGATTTTTGGTAAGTTCTATCAACCTGTTCTGGCTGCAGATGATCAGGAAAATTACTGGACTATCACGCATCCAAATATCTTAATCAAAGCAGCTACTTATCAGAATGAACTCTTTTATCGAAACAGGCAGGCGTTAAAAACTCTTTATGATTCAGTTATGCTGGATCTTTCTGAGATAGATAAAGATGCTGTTGAGGAATCTATGTCAGGAGTTAACCAAATAAAAGGATAATTATGAGTTTAACAGAAGAAGAAAAAAATGAGATCTTGGATTTGGCAGTTGAACGAACGCTGCTTAAAATTCCTGAAGTGGTGGGGAATCTTATCACTCATCATATGAGTCAGAATAAGATGAATAAAGATTTTTATGAGAAGCATCCGAAGTTCAGAGATCATAAAGAACTGGTTGCTTCGGTTATTGAACAGGTGGAAGGAAATAACTCTCCAATGGATTACACTAAGCTCTTGGAGAAAGCAATTCCTGAGATAGAGAAAAGGATAGATGTTACAAAGGATCTGGATCTGGTTAACGTAGATGTTCCGAAAATAGATTATAACGGAGAACTCTAAATGGAAATGATACCGAGAGGAAATAATTTTCGCCTTACGATTAGTACGAAAGATCTTAAAAGAGGTCTCAGACCTTCGAAAAGATCCCCACGAAATTCTGGTTATCTGATCAGATGCGCAGGATGTGTAGGGCGAGATGGAGTTCTTCAGGTATTAGATTCTATGACAGCGTTAGATCTAGATGTTATTACAGATCCTTTTCCTTATCCACAACTCTTTGTTTTGCCTTCAATGATTATAGTATGCGGGCTGACAACTATTTATGAATGGGTTTCAGGTGCGCTTGTTTCTAAGCTAACTGTTACGGCAGGTTCAACGTGGAGTGTTGTTGCTTCTGGCGAATATGCTTATATGTCGAATGGGAAAGTTTCTGTTGTGAGAGATGCCTTTTCTGGTGTTTATACTGTTTCTGATCTGCCCATTGCTTCTTGCATATGTAACTATAATGGGCAGATCCTGATCGGGTCTCCTGAGGAGGATTCAAGCTAATGGCTGTTAATCCTGTTTGGCCTTTTAAAGAGCAGATTGAAAAACAAGGTTATGAGAATAATCCTTTGTGGACAGATGAACCTGCTAATCCTTCTCGTCATATGCCTTGCGGTTATTGGAGGCGCTGGTTGCCAGGGGAGAGTTGGAGAGCGGGGGAGCATGATGAGTGGACTTTTCAACCTGTTGGAGGGATGCTTCCTCCTGCAAGAAGTCGGCATACAGCAGTTATTTATAATAATAAGATGTATATCTTTGGAGGATATGAAAGTCACAGAGATTCTGCTCTTAATGATCTCTGGATGTATGATTTTGATAGTAATCTTTGGACAGAACTTCATCCAAGCGGGACTCCTCCTACTCCTTGTGCGCATGCTTCTGCTGTTGTCTATCAAAATAAGATGTTTATAACTGGAGGCTATCGGATAGTAGGTGGAGGAGGAACTATTCTGCCATCTTCCCAACATGTGGAGTATAATTTTTCTACTAATGCATGGACAAGAAAAGATTATATTAGTCGAAGTGTTTATAATCATACAGCAGTAGTTATTCAAGATAAAATTCTTCTCTTTAGCGGATATTGGAGTGACTATTATGGATATTCAAAGCGATTTGGAACTTATGATATTACCACAGATAATTGGTCTTATGTAATTTCTTCTGCCGATCCTTTCAAACGTTTAGGACATTCTGCTGTAGTTCGTAGACATAAAATGTATATCTTTGGGGGGCGTAAATATAACTATTCACATCTTAATGATCTCTGGGTTTATGATTATGATGCAGATTCTTGGGAAGAAAAAACTCCTTGTCCTGTAGGAATTCAAGATGCTTTTGCTGTAGAGAATAATCAGATCATGTATGTTGTAGGAGGAAAGACAAATCCTACTTCTTCTGATAAAATTAGTCTCTGGGCTTATCATCTTGTTAACGATGAATGGGAAGAGAAATCTGCAATAGATCATTATTATAGTTATTATCATACTCTTGTAAATTTTGAAGGGTCTCTTTATTTTTTCAGTCCTTATGAATATGACGGTAGCGCTTACCCTTATTATAATGTTGTCTCTAATGATATGTATAAATATAGGATATAAAAATGGCATCTAACGTATGGCCTTTTAAAGAACAGATTGATAAATTCGGTTATATAAATAATCCTAACTGGGTAGAAACTCCTGGAGATCATACTCGCCACACACCATGCGGCTACTGGCATAAAGGGGATAATATTTATGATGATCCAGGAGATGCAATTAATTCAACTGGTTTTATGTGGGTGACAGGGAGGAATAATCAGGGACAGTTGGGACTTGGTAATTATACAAATCAAGATGTTTTTACTCCTGTTCCAGATCTTCTTTGGCGTTCAATCGGTTCTGGAGGGGAAGCACATGAGTTGGCAGAATCAGAAGCAGGGCTTCTTTTTGTAACTGGAAGTAATGATTATGGACAACTTGGTTGGAATGGATTATATAATAGAACTCTTTATACTCCTGCTCCTTGGTATCCAAAAGGAGGTTCTTCTAATTGTAGTGCCAAAGAATCTATGTTTATAAACACTGATGATCGTCTTTATGGAACTGGATATAACTTTTATGGGACTCTGGGTTTAGGAGATAATTTACAGAAAACTAGTTTTCAGAGAAATAATGATAATATAGATCTTTGGAAACAACTCTCTTGTGGTTATGCTCATACAGTTGCCATTAAAAAAGATGATGGTTCGCTCTGGGGAACAGGCCTGAATGCTAATGGGCAGTTAGGGCTTGGCGCAGATCTTGATAATAAGAATATTTTTACCTTAATTGATCCAGGTGAATGGACACAGGTTGCTTGTGGGGGTTATGCGACTCTTGCAATTAAAGCAGATGGAACACTTTGGGCGACCGGAAAAGATGCGTTGGGTGTGAATCAAGCAGAGGTTCATACGCTTACACAAGAGACCCTGGGGAAACAATGGAAGTTTGTTGAGGCAGGATTGAATTTTGCGGCAGCGTTAGATGAGAATGACACACTCTGGACAACAGGAAAGAATGATGAAGGGCAGTTATGTTTGCGGCACTATGATGAAAAACTTGAATTTCAGAATGTAAGTAATACATATTGGAAACAGATTGCCTGCGGTGCTCATCATATTGCATGTAGAAAACATGATAGAACAATATGGACAGGTGGTTATAATGCGTATGGACAACTCTCATTAGATCATAATTATAAGCGTCCTTATCTATTATGGACAGGCACTTATAATGAGTGGGGACAGGTGGCTTGTGGTTATTATACGACAAGAGTGATTGCAGATAGTTTTGAAAAGCGTATACCAATTGAATTTGTGTTATAAAAAGGGAGATTAAAATGGCAAACGAAGTACCGAATAGTTTTAAAGCAATGCTTTGGAAGGGGCAGATAGCAGGTCTTACAGATGTTTTTAAGATCATCCTAATGGAAGATGGTTTTGTCTTTGATCAGGATAATCATCACTGTTATGCGGATGTCATAGCGAATGAAATTCCCGGTGGAAATGGTTATGCTACAGGGGGAGAAACTCTGACAGGGGTTGCGATAAACGTGAATAATACTCTGGATAGAGTTGAGGCATCTTGGAGTAATGCGCAGTGGAATGCGTCAAGTGGTTCTATATCTACCTCGGGTGCTATCATTTTGAACGATTCAACTGATACTGCGGGCGGAGATGATTACACTGATGCGATTGTTTCTTATAAAGATGCAGGCGGAACATTGACAGCGATTGACGGAACTCCGATCATTATATCTTCCATTATGGAAACTATTGAAGATAAGAGTTAACAACAACTATGTTTAATTTTTGAACGAAGAGGAGAGAAAAGAATGCGATTATCTTTAGGAGTAAGAACATCAAATGGAACTATATCACAGGCTGCGTGGGAAATGATAGCAGATTCAACTCCAGGACGTTTTAAGCTTCTGGAACTTGGTATCTTTCTAGGCGCAGCAACAGCGAGTGTTTTCGGAATAGGTATTCCAGGGACTCAGGGAGTGACTCCTACATCACCGGTAGATTTTGAACCTGAAGATCCAAATGATGTCTTGGCATCAGGAACTCTTCAGTCTGCAGTATCATGGGGGACATCTCCAACAGTGCCTACAAAATTCTTTAGACGAATAGCCCTTCCAGCAGTTATTGGTTCAGGTGTTATTTGGACTTTTCCAAAAGGATTAGTATTACCTGTATCTGAAAGTTTTGTTATCTGGAATATAACAGCAAATGCTGTTGCCGATGTTTATGCAGTTTTTGATATCTAAGGGATATTATGACTATTTGGTATGTAGATAATAGAAGAGGTTCAAGTTCTGGAACAGTTCTGACAAATGTTCAGGGAAAGGAAGATGATGTTCAACGATCTTCGTTGAGTATGCATCTATCTTCCTATTTCAAAGAATGGATTTTTCCTGACGGACTTTCCAGAACACAGGTACGTTCTCGAAGTGTTATGAGTAGCCCTCCTGGATTGCCTGTTAACTATGATTCACCTCTTGCAATAGAATGGTTTATAGAAGAAGCAGAAGATTTTATATACACAGGATCACTGGGAAATTTTGCTCCTAATATTAAGACAGATGTAAGTCAGTTAGCTGTTATTTCTTACGGAAATATACGTATAGCTCAGTTTATTCTGGATAATACTACCGAAACAGTTATTGCTTCTTATGCAACTCTTTATACAAATCCATCTAAAAAGAGTTGGATACGTTGGTCAGATATAGGGAATCTAGATTTCACTATAGGACGAAGTAATACTGCTGGTGAACGTCCTATGGATTGGACTGGGTTGATTTATAAGATAAAGAAGCTCGGTTCTAAAATGATAGTTTATGGAGCTAATGGAGTTTCAATTGTAACTCCTCATGGGGTAAACTACGGTTTACAGACCATTCTTTACAGAGGTCTGTTAGGAAGAAACGCAATGGCAGGTAACGATTTCGAGCATTTTTTTATTGATTCTCTTGGAGATCTTTATCATTATGCAGAGAAATTAGAACTCCTGGGTTACGCAGAAGTTTTATCCGGAATGGATTCACCTGTTCTTTCATTAGATCATTCTATTAACTTTCTTTATATCTGTGATGGGGTATCAGGATACGTTTATTCAATAAAAGATAAGAGCATGGGAGAAGGGCCTATAAATATTACTGGAGTGGATTATCAGAACTCGAATAGATATATAGCGGCGGCTGGAGATATTAGTATGCCTGTTTTTGAGATCTGGACGGATATTATAGATTTCGGTATTAGAGAAGATAAGACACTCCAGATGATTGAAGTAGGGACAAATGTTTCTAATCCTCTGGAAGCGTCTATAGAATATATAAATCAGATCAATCAATCTTTTATTCGGCTTCCTTGGCAACAGTTAGGACCTAATGGAATTATTCATACTTTCTGTCACGGTAAAGATTTCAGAATTGGTTTACGTTTAACAGAGGCAGAATATTTAGAACTTGATTATATAAGCATAGAAGGGAGAATCACATAATGATTATAAAATTAACTCCTCCGCAGGTTGCAGAATATTGGGAACCTATTAAATATTCTATAATCCACGGAGACTTAGTCGCAGATAAAAATAAACAGATTATTCTGAATGAATCTTTGCACGCATTGTTAAGTGAGCGTGCACAGTGCTTTATCAGACTCGCAGATGACAGGAAAATTATTGCTGTGATGATGACAAGAATAGGGATCTCACCTATTACAGATGATAAGTTTCTATTCATTCAATGCATCTTTTCCTTTCGTTCTGTAGATAAGGAAGATTGGAAAATAGATTGGAACTATGTTTTAGAATTCGCTAAGCATTCTGGTTGTAAGTATATCCAAGCAGAATCTGCGAATGAGAGAATTTTTGAGATAACAGAGTTGATAGATTTTAAAGAAGCTTATAGAACTTTTAAGTATTTTTTATAAGGAGATATTATGGGCGGAAGTGGTGGAGGGGGAGGCGGTGGACGAACTGAATATTCGAAATATGTAGAAGCTGAGCATCAAGGATATATAACGAAAGTTAAATCTTATGTGACAGGGGCTATTACAGATTATCCTTTGATGCAATTTTCAAGTATAGATATAGATGATTCTTTCTTTGGAACTGGTTATATGTTATCAAGTTTTCCGGCTCTTTATGATATGTTCGGAAAATTTATGGCTGGTTTAGATATAGATGTTTTGTCAAATCAGATGCTTGAAGATACTGTTAATAGTACGACTATTAATAATCTGGTAGGAGCGGAGGCTAATCTACTTTCAGACCATGTTGAGACAAAGATCATTCCTAAGTTTCAGACAGGGATGAGAGATATTAATGCAGTTCTTTCCAGCTCTTTTGTTATAGGTAAATCTTTAATTGCCGAGAGTGAAGTGAAGGCGATAGAGAAGTATAGTAGTGAATTAAGATATCGTATGATTCCTGTTGCGTTAGAGAAATGGAAGATTCATCTGACTTGGAATGAAGGAGTGGTTAGAAACTATGCAGAAATTTTAAAACTATATATCTCGGCAAAGATAGATACAGAGGAATATAATACTGTTCTGGCAGAGAAGAATTCTTACTGGCCTTTTACGGTTCTTGAATATCAGCGTGCGGCAGTTGCTGCTCTTCAGGGAGGCTCAAATGTTGCTGGAGGTGTGGGGATTTCAAAAGCACAGAAGGCGATAGGTGGAGCGCTTAGTGGAGCGGCTACTGGTTTTATGTTAAGCGGAGGAAATCCTATAGGGGCAGCTGCAGGAGGAGTTCTCGGAGGAGCAGCCGCTTTTTTATAAACTATAAATTTTAAGGAGAAATAAAAATGTTCAATCAATTACCTATAGCACAAGGAATACAAGGTCCGACAATAGCGAATGCTATGGCAACACAAGGACCTACAGTGGCGAATGCAAATCTTATGAATGCACAGAATCCTGGTATGTTTTCTAATATGATGACTTATGCGAAAGAGAATCCAAACCAAATGGCACTTATTATGGATCAGATGGGACAGAAGATAAATCCCACTGCGAGTAATGTTACTGGTGGGATTGGTTCTGCTTTGGCGAAGAGTTCTATGGCGGGTCAGAAACTGGAAGAAGATAAAAAATCATCAGAAGCATTTTTCCATAATCTTTTAAAGAATCTACAGAGCGGTTCAGGAATGAATAAGGTTACGATTACAAAAGATCCAGAGACAGGTGCTTATAAGACAATTTCACAGGATGATATACAGAATGCCACAGAGAATATACCAACACAACCTTCTGTTTCGGGGACTCCTGAAGGAGATGGAGAAAAGAAAGACATGAGTAATTTTCTTACAGATTTCGGAATATAGGAGGAACTATGGATAACAGACAGGCAGTAAATACACTTGGACTTTCTCCTGCAGAGCTTGGAGCTATTAATCAGCAGCAGATTATGCGGGATCAGAACGTGATTAATATGCTGGGAAAACAATCTACGATGGATAGAAACAAATCGTTGAATCGTTTGACAGAAGCGCAGACCAGAGAATATGAACCTGCTTCTTTTGAATATGGAGATCAGACTTATCAGACAACTAGAGGTAATCTGCATAAAGCTATGAAGGATGTGCAGATAGGTATGAAGAATCAAACTGATATGGAGAGGATGAAATTAGATAATACTCCGAAAACTATTACTGTGGAAGGGGAGTATTATACCATGCCTCAATATCAGGTGAATGAGTTTTATCAGAATCTTGCTAATCAAGAGAAAGCAAAACAGGCAAGTGCAAAAGGAGAAAGAGAGCAAGTAGATGCAGATCTAAGAGATCGAGCATTGTTAAGACTTGGGGAGGGTGAAAAATTAACAGGAGATATTGCACTTGAAGGAGGTGCTTTTCCTCAATGGGTAGCAGCGCAGGGAAGAGGAACAGCGACAGGAGAAGCGAAAGCGAAAACAGATCTTGCTTATCAGAAACAATGGGCGACTTTGTATACTACTTTGGGAGAGAATCTTAAAAATCCACTGGCTCTTGCTGAATCCGCTAACAAGATTGCTGAGCGTTTAAATTCTAATACAGCAGTTGTTGTTTTTACAGAGGGACATGTTTTTCCAGGTTGGAAATCTAATATTTCTAAAGGGCATTATAAACTAACTAATATGAAAACTCCTAATGGAAAGAAACTGTCTATTAGTGATATTAGAAAAGCAGCAAAAGCTAATAACATGACTCTTAACGAAGCTCTTAAAATAATTTATATAAACCAGGAGAAGGCAAAGGAATAATATGAATTGGTTAGAAGAAATGAATAAACAGAATCAAACGGGAGAAGAGGAAGATTTAAACTTTGTTCAAAAATTGAACGCAGATGAACAGATTTCTTCTATACCAGAATCTTCTCCTATAGAAAGTAATTGGCTAGGAGAGATGGAAGCAGAAAATAAAGCACAAACTATTTCTAAACCTTCTCAGGCTACGAAATGGTTGGGAGATATGAAAGGAGATCTGACGGCGGAGAAAGCGGTAGAAGGAGTTCAAGGAACTGCAGAGGCAATAGGTCAGCTTGGTTGGGCTGCTTATTCTTTTATTCCTTCTATGATTTTAGGGGGAACAGCAATGGGAACTTTAAAAACACTGAATCTTTTGGGAGATAAAGAACAAAAAATATCTCCTAAACAAATTCATTTTGAAACAAAAGTCGCAGCAGGTTGGCTTCCTAGTCTTGCAGGAGAGCCTAAAACTGAAACGGGGAGGAAGATATCAGAAAATGTAGGAGAGTTTTTTCATAAACTATTCTCAGGTCCTAGAGCTATCGGGGAAGATATGACAGAGTTTTACGGACCTAATATAGGCTGGGCTTCAGAGCAAGTGTTGACTCTTGGCTTGTGTAAGTTCATGCATGCTTGTTCAAAAGAATTAAAGACAGGGATAAACAAAGTCACTAAAGCCATTAAAGAAAGAGCAGCTGCAAGTCCTAAGATGAAAGAAAAGGCAAACGAACTTAATGATCTTATGAAAGATATAGAAAAATCTAAAACTCCTTCTGATCTGGACGCAAGGTTTCAGCGGAAAGTAGATGAGTTAGAAGCTATCATGCAGGCAGAGAATTTGCATGAGTTAGAGATATGGCAGAAGAAACAGGCAAAAGGACAAGAAGCAATTCTTCCTCACGAAGCAACTCGTCCAATAAAACTTGCTGAGGCTCCTGCGCCTGAACTGAATCCTATTGCCCAGCGAATTTTAGATCTAGGAAGAAAAGAATCTGTTAAAGCGAATAAGAAACTGCAAGAAAGAATTGATCAACAGAAACTAGAACGCTATAAGGAATATTTAGAAACACTGAAACCAGAAGATGCCCCTGCTCCTTCTCTTCGCTTGGCAGAACAACTATTAAAAAAAGGAAGAGAGCAAAAGATATCTGCACAGGAAGCTCTACGAGAACTTACACAGAGACAAGAACTTGTTCTGGATACTGAGACACCTCTTGCAAACAAACCGTTTAAGATTCCTGAAGCCCCTCCAGTAGAATTACCAGAAGCTTTTCAGAGAATAAAAGAGTTTTCAGATATGGCTAAAAAGGTTAGGGACAGTAAGCAGAAAGATTCAACTCTGGCTAGGCAGCGAACAGAAGATAGAATAAATAAACCGAAGATTAAACCTATGACGATAGAAGATATAAAGAAAGGAAAAGAGAGGCGAGGAGAAGTTCCTGAGCATAAGAGACAATTAGATGAGAGAGCAGAAGAGAAAGTAAAAGATAAAACAGTTCATAAAACAGAGAAAGAAATAGAACCTGATATTCTGGCTTCTATGGAGGAGAATATTATAACTGAGGTTAAAGATGGTTTAACTATTGCCAAAGATATGGGGATATATAAAACTATCTTACAGGCGTTAGAAGCAAAGAAGACCAGAAAAGAAATTATGAGTGAGCTGAAAAAAGAAGAATATTATAAAGAAGATCTGAAAGACCTTAATTATAATCCCGAGGATATAAAACTATCTATTAGAGCTATCGATATTGCAGAGCGGAAGAATAGTTCCTCTTTACAAAAGTTACAAGAACAGATGAAAAGAGAGGCAAAAACGATAGAAGATCTAAATCAGCGAATGAGTAAAGAGTTTGAGATAGATCCAGAAACAGGGCGTCTTCCTGGAGTAGAGAAACCAAAACCTGTTAAGAAAGATCTGGGAACATCTGACATCCTGGCAGAGTACCATGCTAGACAGCAGCCAGTAAAACTTTCAGGGGGAGAAGGAGTTGCTAAATCAGAATTCATGGCAAGACGTTCTGCTGAAGCACAGGGATTGATAGGAGAGCTTGTGAAAGATCCTCATTCAGAAGGATGGCTTTTGAAACCTACGAAAGAACAGATTAAAGCGAAGAATAAGCAGGTTAAAAGAGAATGGGATGAACAGATGCGAGAGGTGGAAGGAGATAAAGTTAAGTTTAAGAAAGAAAAATGGGAAGATCTGATGGAAGAAGAGGGTTTTAATCCTTGGAATGAAAAAGGTTCTATCACGCTTGATATGAAGGATGTTAAAAAGATTAGAGACTTCTTGCTCAGTAGAAAAATCAAAGGAGTTAACGCAGAGAAACTTCTGCAAGCACAAGGAATATCAAGAGAAAATATTAATCTGATTTTGGATATGACAATAGGAAAGAAAACAGTTCCTATGGGAGAGCCCGATCAGAGTTCTCAATGGCTGAAACCGAATCAAAAGCCAGAGCAATTGATAGCAGGACGGAAACTCCCCGGAAATAGAACCGCTCCTGCTGTAAAACGAGGAGATGCAAGGATTATAGAACAAGCACATAATATAAATGCCCCTGTATTAGGAGAGAAAGTCAGGCATATGCAGACCTCAGAAGGTATTTTTACTTCTATAGGGAAAGAATTGCGAAATCTTTTTTATAGAAAAGCAACCGAGATAGAGAAAAGAGCTTCTGATATATCAGTGGATCTGATTAAACAGTCTAATGCGTTGAAGAAAACTCTTCCTCTTTTTGAACGTGCTAAGAGTTCAGAGCGAATTGATAACTATGCTGTCAGTCAGCAGGAAGGAGGTGTGGCTAGATTAAAAAACATGGGAGTAGATATTGTTACAGAGTTAACTCCGAAAGAGACAGTTGTTTACGATGCATTGCAGAAACTTTATAAAGAACTATATCCAAAAATAAATAAGGAACGAGTTGCTGCTGGTTATGAGGCTTTTCCTGCAGAGATAAATTACTCTATGTGGGCTCATGATCTGAGTAAGTTGAAAGAGTTAAAAAATGTAACTGTGTTTGATAAGAATAAGAAGGTGCAAGATAGTTTAAAAGATATCCGTGAAATTCCTTCTTTGCGGGATCGAACAGGAAGAGCCACGAGTATGAAGGGGCATGAGAAACATAGAGGGGGAGTAGATACTCCTGGTTATCTGGAGCTCGATGCATTTAGAAATTTCGAACGCTATGCTATGATTGCAGGAGATGCGATAGGGAAGACTTCTAAGTTAGCCTATATGCATGAGTTAATGCACCCAAGATTTGAGCTATATAAAAATGCGCCGAATACTTATAACTTTCTTAACGAGTGGTTGGATTATCAGAAGGGAAAAGAACCTATAATGTTTATTACTAATCCGAGAGCAAGAAGAATTCTTTCTAAGCTTAGTAGTAATATAGCAGTTTCATATCTGACTTATGCTTTACGTTCTTCTGTAGTTCAGTTTTCTTCTCTCAATAATACACTGGCTGAGGTAGGTGTTAAAAGATTTGCACAAGGAAGTGTAAAGTTGACGAGTCCAGAAGAAATAAAAAGAGCTCAAAAGGCTTCTAATATTCTATCTACTCGTACACCTGAATCTATTCTTATGGATGCGGCAGATAGTTATCCCCTGTTTCCAGGAAAGACAGGGAAGGTTTTACATAAGGTGGGTAAAGAGGTAAAACAAAAAGGAATCTTACCTCTTTCTTTTACTGATACTATTGTCTCTTATGGCACCTGGTTTGCGGCAGAAGCAGAAGGAATATCAAGGTTTAAGAAGAGTTTAGAATATAAGAAGCTAGATAAATCTAAACGAGCTAAAGCAACACAAGATTTCGCGCGAGATTTTGCGGATGATGCTGTTGTGAGAGCCCAGGGTTCTGCAGCAAGAAGCGCGAGAGCTCCTATTCAACGGACAGCGGAAGGGAAGTTTATTACAACTCTTCAGACTTTTACTATTGCAAATTTTGATTATCTGTCTCGTCATGTTCTGGGAATTAGAAATCCAGATATTACAAAGCCTCAGCAGGTCAGAAAGATTATGACTTGGCTTATTTCTTCTACTCTGATTTCTCAGGCTTTTGATCAAGCAGGTTGGAACTCTCCAATCCCGCAGCCAGTCAAAGCTTATAACGAATCTATGGGGCAGACAGATAACAAGGTTAAAGCGATTAAAGAATCTGCACTGGAATTATTAGAATTCATTCCTATTTACGGAGGGAAATATAAATATGAGAGTGAGTTGACAGGGGCTGTGGCAGAACAACTTGTGAGATTAGGCGGAGGAGATATGACCGCTCTTCCAAGACTTATGGGGCAACCTGGTTTCTCAACCCTGCTCAAAGGTTATAGAGCTTATGATGCAGACGGAACAGCGGCGGATATTCTGTTGGGAAGATACATCGAGAAGAAGAAAAAACGTTCTAGAGGAATTAAAGGCGTTAAGGGTTTATAGATAGGGAGAAAGATTCTTTGTCCAACTGTGTTCAAAAATTGAACAAAGAATCTTTTTAACTAATACTTACTCTTTTTAAGACTGCTTATAATAAGATAGAGTTCCTTTATTCCCCATTCAACTCGTGTATCAAGGAGGAAGAGAAGATCTGTTATGAAAGAAGATACTATCTTTTCTTCTATTTGTTTTTTAACTTCATTATAACCTTCTTCTTTGGGAAGTTCTTTAATAAAAGAAAACATAATCTCCTTTTTTCCTTTTTGAAGATCTGCAGTTAGCCACTCCCAGAGAGTTTTTGATTCTTCTGCAGGAAGAGAATCATTTCTATATAAGGGTTCTTCAGGAATCCCCTTCGATCCAAATATCATTTCTTTAAGTAATTCTACTTCATGAATAATCTTATTTAAATCCTGAAGACCTGTTCCTGTTTTTTTATATCTACAAATCCTCTTAACAATATCGCCTTCTATAAAACCCAGATTATTCTTCATACTAAATTCAATGGGCTGGATTGCAAAATCTTTATAATGATCTCCCCCGACTTGCGTATTAAGTGCTGACATTATATATCTCCTTTATATCCACTGTTAATTTTATTTAAGACATTATAACAAGATTGAGTTGCCTCTGTATCAACCAGCGCATTATGAGCGCCTGTAAGTTCTTTATCAAAAAGACACGCATAGAGTTCAGTAAGTTTAGGCCACTTATATTTACCATATCTACCAGGCAGCTTGCAAAGATCTGTAGTTTCTTTCATGGTACAGAAAGAAGGCAGTTTTTTAATAGCTTCTAGTCCTCGCTCTGATACGTTCTTTTCAAAAAGAAGTTTCATAAAAGAATATTCAAAGAGCACATTATGACCTATAATAAGATCTGTTTTCTGCAAGAGCTCGGAAAGGATAAAACAAAAAATAGACTCAGGCATTCCATTAGCTTCTGTTTGTTCAACAGATATTCCATGAACTCCTTGAGCACCTGGATGAATGCTTCTTCCATCTGCCTGAATCTGCATGTAATACTTTGCTATCATCTTCTGCTCGTCCATAAGAATCATAGCAGCCTCAACAATCCAAGCCTGTTTAGGATGATCAGCAGGGATTTTAGAACTGGGAAAACCAGATGTTTCAAAATCAATAAAAAGGTTATTCATTATTATCTGCTCCTTTAGTGGCATATTTCTGTTTAATTTGTTCTGCCTTTTCCATAGCGGTTAGTTCAGATTCGGGCAGAATAATATCATTAGCAGTTTTAACATTCTGTAATGCTTTATCATATTTAATAGGATGATGAGTCCCTACCTGAAGAAGTTGAATACTCCTCTGCAGCTCTTGTATAACAAAATTCATCTCAGTTAAAACTTCTTTTATATCTGAATGCTGAGAGCGTTGAGAAATCTTAATTTGTTTTATTTTTTCGTCTAACAGTTTCATTGGGACTCCTTTAGTTTGTTGTAAATTATTATTCATAAATTCCCATAGTTTCAAATTGTTCTTTTTTATTAAAAACAAATTCAACATAAAAACATGAGTAACCTTCTATCTTTCTTGCTCCTGTAGAACAAGTAATTAGTTTATTCTCTTCTTCAAATTCAATTCCAAAATTCTGTAGTAAGGCCTTAAGTTTTTTTAGATCTGTCATATTCTCCTTTTTTCACTGTTAATATTAAGCGTCTAAAATCACAACTATCACATTCCCAGAACATCTTATCATCATCTTTCATAACAATTCCTCCACAAGGACAGGGATAACTTTCTCTTGTTGCTTGTGGGTCTTCATCAAACGGCATAGTTTCTCCTTTCTAAGTTATTAAGATTTTTAAAAATTCTAAAAGCTTTACGTTAATTTTTTTAAACTGTTTTGCTATATTATAAACTTTTATCAAATCTTTCAGAACATCTGTTGAATCCATAGGACCTGATATTTTAACCAACATATGAGCCTGTTTCAACCATTCCTGATGAGCTTCAAGTTCCCATGTTAGATCTATGCTTTGCTCCAGATAGAAAAGACACTTCTCAGTCGTTTCATATTTCATCATATCTTCTTCATGTTCCTTCTCACAAAAAAGAGTATGCATAATAGTTGCTGTTTGTTTTATCTTATTCATTTATATCCACCTCTATGTTTGATTTTTGAACGGAGGGTGGGACATGCTTTATAATAGTTCTTCCCAGTTTTCCATCTAAAACAGTTATGAATTTCGCAGTCCTGAGAGCTTTTAGAATATTATCCAGTTCATATTCGCTAACGAACATTAGGAATTTCTGCATAAGTTCGTCTCTATAAACTTCTTTCTGTGCGCTAATATAAGCCATGATGCGTTGGATGTTTTCAGATTGGCTGTAGTGTCCAGAGAATTGAAAAGTACGTGGCATTTTAATCTCTGTTTCTTCCAAAAGCTTTATAGCTCTTCGCAAATGACCTGCTGTTATTACTTTCTTATTACTCTCACTGGCAGAGAAGACCATTGATAGTTTAAAAATATGTGTCGGACGTCTTTCCCAATAGCCCCCGAAGAACTGAGGATCTAACCCACAGTCTTCTGGATAGTTCCCATACCACTCAGTCCAAAGAGTCAGAAAGTTTTTGGATATTTTAAAATCGCCTCGCATAGATCTGATTTGGGTTAGATCGTTTATCAGTTTATTATAAAGATTCTTACCTTCCTCTGAGAGGGTGAAGAAAGGACAGACAACTCGACGCTGTATTTTTTCCTCATAAACGAAGATGATACGACTCGGAAGACCTGCGCCTATAGTATCGATAGACATAGATTCTTTTATCTGGCTAGGAGTAGTTGCTCCGATCAGAGTTAGAAAAACACCTATGACTTCTTCTACATCCCTCGATATTGTTTCGTAGCGAAAGACATTTAGACAATCGTAGAAGTTACAAAGACTCGCTACTAATTCTTTATTAGAGAAACCAAGAAAGACAGATAGTTCAGGAGAGAAAGCAGTTACAGATGAATGACTCTCAAAGTAACCTTCCTCAGAAGATTCCTCTGTATTAGTGCTCTCACTCATTCTCCTGATCATAGCCTGTAAAGATGTAGTATCACTGATCATTGGTATGTTCATCTTGGTTATAAATTCCTGAGCGAAACTCATAGCAGTCCCTTTTCGGGCTCTGCCTGGAGGGGAGACTAATACGATATAAAAGTTAGGATAGAAAGTCAGCGAACCCCAGACCAATCTACTTTTCCGCTGCAAAGCAGAAGATATAATAGAAACTGCCATCCATTCATGGTACTTTGTCGGAGGTTCAGAATCATGACAGTAATGCACATAACTATCAAACCAATCAGAACATAATCTTTTATAGCTCATTTAAAGTTCTCCATCCCTTTTGAAGTTCCGCTTCCAGAGCATTCGAGAAATCTACTTCGTATCCATTATTTTTATCCAGATGAATTCCCATTGTTAGATCAGCAGGAATTATGAATGTTCTTCCATTGTGAGTTGTCAAAGGAGTTTCAAGTTTCTTCTTAATCAATGTGAGGAGCTTGACATGATCAGACCAGGGGAGAGAAAGAGGAATCTGAAAACCAATCTCATCGTGGACTTGACGGAGAAGTTCTACTGGGCGAAAAATATTTTGATTATAATAGATATAATTTAACCCATATTCGTTAACCATATCTCCAACTGTCCCCTGTGGAATGCAAGAATAAGCTTCCTTAAAAGTCTCGTTAGCTTTTTCTCCTATAATAGGACCTAGAAAAAGAGTTTTTCTTTTCATGAGATTTGTCAGGATACGAGAAGAACGAAGACAAGCTTTAATATAAGTATGATAAGATTGCTGTACACCAGGATAAAGATTATGATAAGCAGTGTAAATAAATTTTCCCTCATTTTCAGGAATCTCATTAGCTAATGCAAAGTTCTTGAATCCCCAGTCGTAGTTAAAGCCATGATTGGCCTTTTTCCCCCAATCTCGCCACTTATGAGAACCGTCCCCGACAGGAGCAAGTTCTTCTACTGATATTTGTTTTGCTTTTTCTTCTCCAAAAAAAGTCTTCATAATGATTCGGGCAGTTTTAGCATGAACATCTGCGCCTGTCTCGAAGCATTCAATCATATCTATTACTTCTCCGACATAAGCAACTATTCTATTCTCCGCTTGGCTTAAATCGAAAGCGTAGTATACATAACCTTTATCAGGAACTAAAAACTTCTGAATATGATGGGGGAAGTTTTGCATGTTATTACCCGTTCCCCAAATACTTTTACTTGATGAGATGCGACTATAACGAGTTCCTGCAGGATTATATGAACATCTGATCCTTCCGTCCTCATCAATCTTATTTATGTCCAGATAAGTAGAACGAAGTTTAGTGTATTTTCTAATCTGCTGAATCAGTTTAGCTTCATGGAAACCTTTTCTGATAAGACGCTTCATAGCATCATCGTTATAGGTTATCTTTCCTGCTTTTTTATATGGTTTTATTCCTTTTTCTTCCAAGAAATATTCTTTTAGTTGTTTAGGGCTCTTAGCGTTTAAAGGTTTTCCTGCAAGCTGATTGAGTTCATCTTGAAATTCTTCTATTTTCTGTTTATATGCTCGACCTTCTTGTTCCATCAGTTTTACATTTACTTTAATCCCTCTTTCCATCATATAAACTAAGGGTTCGATGATCTTAACTTGGCGCTGATAAGCAGCGAGAGATCCCAGTTTTGTTATTTCTTCTCGCTGTTTAGGAAAAGCTTCATCACAGATATGAGCATCACTTGCATTATACTGCCAGAACTTCTGATAGACACCGTGACCAGAGAAGAATGCTTTCCCATCTGCTTTATAATAAGGATGATCAGTCCAGACTGATGTGATGAAATCTAGACCTTTAGGGAAATCAGACATAAGAATATTCTGGGCGACCATAGTATCGTCTATGTTAGTAGTTACTATCCCATATGTGCGAAGCAGAAAATGATTATCAAAAACCAGGTTCTGCCCGCAAATCTTAATCTTTGGATGTTCAAGAATTTCTGCAATCTTTTTCCATATATCTACCTCTTGTTGAATGGAGAAATAATCTCCCTTCCCATCAGCAAAAGGTATGCAGATTGATTGCTTGTTAATAGCGAAAGCAATACAGCTTACTTGTTTATGAACACGATTCATATAGACCTCGATGTCATAACTTATCCTGCTCCCATTAAGCCCTTTTGTTTTACAGAAAGAAAGAAAATCCAGTACCTGTTTGAAAGAAGGTTCTATAACAACCGATCTTTTTGTAGGTACATGTAGTTTTTCTGTATATTCCCTCACTCGTTTTAAATCAAAAATAATAAGACGCTTGTTTAAGAACTGATTCTGGGGAGGGACAACAGTTGCAGGGTGAAGAATAGGAATCACTTTTCTTCCAGGAACCAGTGTACAATCTAGAACACTCCCTCGCCATTTTTGAATACCTGTTCGTTCCGTTAAAGCAAAAAGAGCAATCCCTCCAAAGGCTATGAAATAAACAGCTTTGGTTTGGGCAAGTTCCCACTGGAGGAATTTTAGATATTCTATTCCACGTTCACTGATGATTGGTTCCTTCAGCAGAGTTTTATTTTTATATAGTTGAATGTAATGTTCTTTATATTTATCCTTATCCTTGATGACATTTGTAAGATAGATTAACGGTCTGCTCAGATCAGCGGCTGCAAGATCTTCATCAAGCTCTCTCCCTACAGCCCCGTCAAACATTTTTCTTTTTTTAACATCTTGATAGTTCGGCTGTTCTCCCACTCCCACATAAGGGGCTGTTATGTTATGAGTAGGAGGAACAGTTGTGAAAGCTTTTGGAAGTTTCATAGATATTCCTCCTTAATGATTGCACTGTGTTCATTTTTTGAACGAAGATTAAAATAAGCGATGCACTTTAATTATAAAACTCTCAAAATAAGCCTCTGTCAAATCAAAACCGATTGAAACCATTTGATTCTGGGCGGCTGCAATCAAAGTGTTTCCACTTCCTGCAAAAGGGACAAGTATGTTAGAGCCAGGTGCTGTGCAGGTATTGAGAATATCTGTTATAAGTTCTATCGGACGCTCTGTTGGATGAACTTTCTGCTGAGAAGGAATAGGTCTATGTCCAAAGACATTTGTACTTCCTGGTTTGTTAAGTTGGGGAGAACCTTTACGAGCAAGAAAAAACATTTCGTAACCGGCTGCTAGAACATGATTAGGACTCATACATTGAGCGCTGATATGATCAGTATTATCCAGAGTTTCTTTCACCCAGATAGAAGGGATTTTTTTATTCTTAAACTTAGCATCTTCCAGCCACTGATGAATATTCTCGAACCAGGGATCAGGTCCGAACCAACATACCATCCAGCGATTAGGTTTGAGAACTCTGTAGCATTCAGTGAAAAGATTTTGCATAAAAGTAGGATAATCTGCTTGCGATATCTCATTATAGCCAGAATAATTATAATCTTTTTTCTGTTTCTCCAAATCAATAGCATAAGGAGGATCGATCTCTATAAAATCCATTGTAGCGTTACCGAGTTTTTTCACTCCTTCAAAGAAATCTATAATATGATAAGAGTTTATAAGCTTCTTCTTCAGGCTATCCCCTTCTCCAATAATCTTCTTTGCTATAGCCGCATCTGTGGATTGTTTGACCGTTTTCTTTACCAGTTTTAATGCTTTCTGTGCATCATTCTTTGTTGCAAATTTAGACCAATCTACTTCAGGAACATCTTTCATGACTTTTGCAAGAGCGAGATCACCAGAGAGAGAACCTTTAGATTTCCCAGTCATTTTAGAAAGATCTTGCAACGACCACCCAGGAGCATCTGGAGATGTTGATTGTTTCTTACCGTGAATCTGCTGTTGGAGAGTGTGAATACGATCTTTCAAATTGCATTCTTCCTGCCAGGACATATCGTGACGATAAAGATTTTCTGCAAATTCCAGAACACGAAGTTGGAGTTCTGGTATATCTTCATCAAAAATTCTGCAAGAAACTTTATGCTGCTCTGGATTTTTGGGATGAGATGTTTTCCATATATGAGTAATAGCAGCAAGACGACGACCCCCTGCTATAAGACGATATGGTTTCTCTCCCTTATTCTTACTTACTGCAATAGGATGTATCAGACCGTCCTTTTTTATCGAAGCAGCAAGAATATTAAGTTCTCCCATATCTTTCCTAAAACGTTCCCCTACTTCGATATCAGAGAGCAGAATATCATGAACTACTATTTGAGATATTTTTAACGCTGGACTTTTTTGCATCTTTCTTTTCTCCTTTAATTCTTTTAAGTTTTAACATTTTCTGAAGAAGTATATTTTTCTCTTCTGCTGAAAGTTTATCAAGATCAGTAGCAGCAGATAGAATGATAGTTTTCTTCTTCCCCTTTGTTTTAATCTTGACTTTTTTTTCTTTAATTTTTTTCATCTCTCTTCGCAGAGAACGTAGATATCTGATATGTTTAAAACTTTCATCATCATCCATTTGAGAGATACTTTTTCTGAAAAAGCGAATATCCATAAGATTCCTTATAAGATTTTTATATCTATTTTCTGTGCTATAATACGTTGAAAGATTCGACCTCCATGAAGACTGGTTAAGTAGATTAGAAGATCTATAATAGAGCCAAAGAGTTCTTTCTTCTTTCCATAAGGAAGCTGAGAGAGGAACTTTTCCTGTTCAAGAGTTATATCAATAGTTACTCTATGTCTTTTATCTTTCATTTTCTTCCTTTTTATCTTTAAGAAGTTTTACAACTGCCATGCAAAGGCTCTCCCAAGAATAATGATATTGACCGTAGATATCTTTTTCAATATAGAGCCAATATTCTATAATAGGCGGCTCATGACCTATAAAAGATACATAAATATTAGTAAAACAGTTATAGGCTGTTTTAAGGAGTTCTCCCATTTCTGCCATTTTTACTAGATCTATTTTTTTAAGTTCTTCCATATTCATATTAGCTTCCTCCTCTTTGTTCATTTTTTGAACATAGTTATTCATATCCTTTTACCCTTTTTCTCTTTTTAACAGGTGCATAAGGATCTAATCCTAACTTTTTTCTTTCATGAATAATCCTCCCACAATCTCGGCAAAAACCTGATTTATTATGAGGCGAAAGTTTGTTTTCACATGTTTCTGTCCGGCATACTTCACCTGATCTAAGATAACATCTTCGACAGAGGTTTGAAGCAGAATAACAAGAGAGTTCTCCTCCACAGCTTTCGCAAACAGAAGATTTAGATCCAGTTACTAATGGATCTTTATCCATATCATAACAAGAGCGAAGAATTTGACATGCTTTTTCAACATCTGCTTGTGTTGGATAAGGAGCGGTTATAGGTTTTCCTTCCACTGCTTGGATGCGACGAAGACAGAAAGAACAAATTTGAGTATTTTTGCTCTGTTTTTCCAATGGGCAGCCAGTGCAAGCACTTTCTTTCATTCCTTTTCCTTTTCTGTTTCTGTTTCTGTTTTAATTTTGATTTGGTTTACATTACCAAACTTATTTATTCCTTCAGGTAGTGAGTGCTGAATAACATTTTCGAGCCAACTTTCCTTTCCAAAGTAAGTAATTGTTCTGATAAGCTTGATAAGTTGGGCTTGATTTGTTAGTTCTTCTTTTGGACGCAGTATATCTTTTATTTCCTCTACTACTGTCAATAACTCTTGATATTCATCTAGCATTATTTCTCCTTCCTCTGTCTCAACTGCTCACTCATTAACTCAAGTTCATCTATCTGCATTGGAGTGAGAAGTTGTTCCAGAACATTTGATAGTTTGTTAGTTTGTTTAAGCCAGTAGATTTTATCATTAAGAATAACGATTTTAATTTCATATGCTTGAAGCTGTTCTTGTCTCTCTGTTCTTGTCCAGAGTTGATAGAAACCATAAATAGAAATATAAATACTAACTATAATACAACATGCAATAATTATTTCTACTATTCTATCTATCATCTGCTTCCTTTTTCTCCCTGCATATAAACTTCACACACATGGCAGCAATTTGGATTGCTTTTTATTGGCACTTTTAGTTTAGATGCAATTTTAGAATAAATTTCTTTCAGGTTGAGCTAAGCTATATATGTATCTCCCATGTTTTCTCCTTTTAAAAAGGGGAAGATTTCTCCTCCCCCTTCTGTTAACTATCTCGGATTAATAAAACGCTGAACACGATTCTGCTCTCCGTAACCAGTATCAGGCTGGACAGTCAGCAGAGCTTCGCAGGTTTTTCCCAGAGTTTCATCGAAATCCAGACGCTGAGTATAATCTATTTCAAAGGCATCAAAGAAGCATTTCAGATTCCACTGGGCATCATTTCGATCTTTTTTACTCATCTCAGGATAAGGTAGGCGGAGAAAATGAGTGATAGGTTTAGCATATTCTGCTTCCTCGCACTCAATGACTTCCAGCACAGGCATGATGAAAGGATTATCGTTAAGATCTCTTTTTTCTACTTTTCCCTCCTCATCTGTTTTCCAATCAGTAATGCTCAGAGTATATTCTCCCTCATCTACGCATTTTGGCTCTTTCGCATCATCCAGATTTTCATTACTCAGATCTAAAAAACTCATCAGCTTGTCTCCTCTTGTTCTATTATTATCTCATTAAATAAAGGTTTACTTGTTGTATCAAGACCTACTTTTCTCATAATCTTCCCTATATCCGGTGGTTCTGTTTTCTCTAACTTACCTCCATTCCCAAGTCTCGTGCCAACCTGGATTCCATAAGTGGGTTTGATGAGAAGCTCTCTCGTTTCCTTCTTATAATCTTTTATTCGCAGATAATAGATTTCAGAAAAAAGAGCAGGGATACGTTCCCGGAGCTTCCCAGTTATCATTATCCCCAGATCTCCAACTGGGTTTCCTTCTCGATCTTTCGGCAGGTCGCTATGACCAAGGAGAATGCAATGGCAAGGCAGGGAGAGGAACTTTCGCATATAATTCTCGATAAAACTCATCTGCGGAAGCCAGTCATTTTCCTGTGGAGAACCTCCGTTAACTCTTCCTGCCTTTTTCCCCCGTGGAGAAGCAACTGCCCGCCTGATGACCTCGTACATGATAGTCTGTGCCCAGGTCGTCATACTGTCAATGGCAAAGGTTCCTACATGAGAGAAGAAATCTTGCTTGTAAAGATCGTTAAAAGAATCCTCCCATGATCTACAAGCTTTAGGTTTAAAAGGATCTTCTTTCTCAAAACTTGTATCAACCAGAACCTCTCCTGTTTCTATCATGTCCTTGAGAACATCCGTTCCCCCTGGATCAAAAGAGTGGACAAAAACAGGTTTCGGACAAGTGCGTAAAAGAGAAGTTTTACCTGTCTTGATAGGTCCGTGAATAATAGCGTTAAACGTCTGATTCCTGGGATCTTCGTCATACATCTGCTTTATTTGGGCTGCTTTTTTCTTGATACTAAGTAAAGATGCCAATGATACCTCCTTTTTATACTACTTTAATTGTTATATTTATTTTTAATAATTCTCCAACTGCATATACCCACTCACGTTTTTTTACTTGATAATGTTCAAAAGAAGAATCCCATATACTAAGATTTAGATAATCCCCAATTAAAGGAATATAAAAACTTTCAAAATTAGCGACTATTTCTTTCTCTAAAATAAAATGAATACGAATTCTATCTTTTTCATCTTTCATTCTAATCACCTCTGTGTTCAAAATTTAAACGAAGTTATACGGTTAATTCTACTCTGATATCTTCTTCCAAAGGATTCCAAAAATCTATCTGAAAACCAATCGGAACATTTTCTGTATACTGTAACGGATTTGCCCATGCTCGACAGAGATCATGATATTGACAACCAGACCAGTTTGAGCAGCTTGTGGAGTTCATGGGAAAAGCGTGCATGATAGGAGTAGAATCAGAGCTTTCCGCCAGCACGTTGAACTGTTCCTTGATTTGATCTAACCACCATATAGCATTGTTGAGCCACTGATTCATGCTATTGGAAGACATATAAATAGGAACTTCCATAAAATCAAAATGACGAAAAGGGTCTTTCGCATCACTTTTCGCATTATCTTTCGTCTTTTTGAAAAAAGTTCCGTCTATAATAACTCCCCTGACTTGTTCTGCAGGATAAAGGCAGTAAAGAACGTGAGAATAAACTCCCATTTGCATGTTTAACGCCCATTGATCCGCCCAATTCCAGGTACTCGAACCAGTTTTATGCTCCAGAGAAACGATACCATGAGGACCTTGAACAACAGTATCCATCTTAAAACCCATCTCATGTTCGTCAGTCAGGTTAACAGTTCCCCCGATCTCAACCATAGGTTCATCATTGTGATAAACCACTTTGTAATCTCGCATAAAGATCTTCCTCATGGTGGCGTAGTATGCGAGAGCCAGATACGCTCGTTTTGGAACTTTTGGAGAATAGATCTCCTCATCTTCCTCAAAAATATGTTTACGATAATAAGGTAAGAAGTGTTCATAATAAGCGATCTTGATGTTAGCAGCAGAAAAATCTGACATATAAAGATGTGCCAGAGCTTCATGCCAAGCGCTACCAAAGATCAGATGAATATTAGCTCCTTGGTTTCTCCAGCCCATAGTATATTCGAAGAAATATTTCCGATTACATTCCATAAAACATTTTACTTTTGTAGCGTCCTGTATATTCCAGGTTAGATGAGGAGGAACATGGTATGTTAGAGATTCATCATAGTAAGGCATGATAGTTTTCTCCTTATATTTCTATTTCACTTGCTTTAAGTACAGTCTCAGTTAAAATAGTTACTTCTTTGTTAAAAGAGTTAATTTTATCTATCATCAACGTATAAATATAATTATCTTTTAACGCTTTTACTTTTATAATTGTTGAAGCATAGTCTATGGCTGGAATTTTCTGCCCTATATTTAATTTTTCAGGTAGGATTCCTGAAACTGCTTTTAATATTGCTTGGACTTCAATATCTGTCGCATGAATTAAACAACCTTTTTCTGTTTTTGCGATAATTTCCATTTTTTCTCCTTTTATTTAAGAATTCTTTCAATATATTTCTTCTTCCCTTGCGACGGATCAAAAAGCAGCATATTCAAACGCTTATGTTTGCGGATGAGAATAAATGCCGCTACAAGATTCAGCATGGGAAGACCTGATATGATTAGATAATCTTTCTCTGAACTATTCCTTAGAATAGGCATGAATTTTCTATATGCCCTGCTAGTAGAAAATTTTCGCAAATTACCTTCTGAGAGGAAAACTAGCTCTCCATAGATCTCTGCTGATGAGTAATCATGGATAGATTTGTTAACGATATATATTTTTGGCATAAGAAAACCTTTCTCTTTGTTCAAAAATTGAACATAGTTTATAAGATAGATTCATATTCATTCTGTTCAGGCGCCTGGATAATTTGTTTAGCCAGCCCGAAACGAGGAACTCCATGTGCTGTTATGTTTTGATAGCTGATTTTTAGATAATTGTTAATGACTGCTTTTCGCATCTCCCAAATAGCTGCCCGTTGAGCATAAGTAAATTCCCCTGCAGCGACTTTAAAAACTGTTTCATCATTACCTGCACAAAGAAAAGCACCTACCATTTGAGTATGCTCACCAGAGCCTTCAATGACAGATAAGATACGATAAATATCAGTCTTTTTTGGTTTGAACTTCATTATGAATCGAGATCGTTTACGCTCATAAGAAGCTTTCAGATGACGAAAAATAATTCCCTCATAACCAAGATCCAAATAAAGATCAAAAAAGACAGGAATATCTTTCAGCTCAGTTATAACCTGAAAATCTACTTTCTTTATATATTTTATATCTGGAAGATCTTGCATTAGATATAAAGAGCGTTCTATCTGAGACTGTTTGTTAATTATATCAAAACAGTGAAACTCCATCTGTTCGTGATCAGGATGAAGATTCTCTGTCCTGCTAACAATCCCACTAATAGTTTCAAAAGTTTCCCCATGAAGATAAAGCTCACCATCAAGCTCCAGATCAGTGAGATTTGCCTCTTGAATTGCTTTTGAAATATGTGGGACAGAAAAGATTCTTCGTTCTGTAGAGCTTAGAATAATTGGAGGTTCTGTACCTCGACAGATAATCCTGCAGCGTTCTCCGTCAAGTTTAGGTTGGATAATAAGGGGGAAAGACCAACCGAACTTAGGGTCAGTCAATCGTCTTTCCTCATAGGGATAGCATAACATGATACCTTGTCTTTTTCTCATTTTCACCCTTTCAGGAACTTTTTAAAAATCAGGAAGAACGGTTAAGCTCTTCCTGAGTTTTGTTAATCGATCAGAATTAAATCAGATTATTTATTCTTCGCTTCCATTAGGCGCTTGATCATGGCATCCTGTTCATCATCAGAAAGACCGGTGAAATATTCCTCACTGGCTTTATTCATATCAGTCGGGATACGCTCAAGAGCAACACCAGGTATGAATTTTGTGGCAAGATCTTTTACGTTCTGTCCGGCAACCAGATAACTTCTCATACCGGCTTGCAATTTGATCTTCATCTGAGCTCTTGCCTGGGAGAATACAACTGTATCACCAAACAGTTCAGTCATTTCTGCCAAATCTTTACCAAAATTATAGAATAAACGAGCTGCTTTTCCTTCTTTCTTCGCTTCAACAGCCAGATAGCCAGGATTCTCAGCATCTGGATTAACCATATCGTAAACCATTACAGCTTCTTCTACGACTTCTACGACTTCTGTTTTTGTATCTACCGCTGTAGCGTCCGCCTTTTCAACGTCATTTTTATTTTTCTTGCTCATACTTTTTACTCCTTCTTTAAAAGATTAAGATTTAAAAACTTAAGGTGGCAAAATGCCATTTCAATAAACCCATATTATCATCAGGAACCATAGATGGCAAGGATTTTCTCACCATCTATGATTTTTGCCCTGACCATGCTGATCATGCAAGCTGTTGTCTCTTTGATCTAATAAGAAGCAGCTTTTCGAGCATTTTATCCTGTTCAGAACCGGACATGCTTTGGATCTGCTTCACTTGTTTAGTTGCTTCTTTCTTCTTCCAATCGCCTTGTTTAGAAGATAGCAGGACAGTTACTTTTCCTTCTAATATATAGATCTTTTTACATAGCTCTTTCTGCTGTTCTAAACTTTTTTGTTGTAGATCTTCTTTTTCTCTAATCGCTATTCGGAGTTGACCGAGTTCCCCTGCAGCTCTTTGAATCTTTTTAATAAGCAGGAAGTTTTCCCTGTGAAGGGATTGGACATCTTTATTATTCATAATAAGCTCCTTGTATGTTATAAGAATTATCGGTTAACTTTCTATTAAGATCTGTTTCAACCTCATAATAAGGAATGTTATGTTTCTCAGAAAGTCTAATTAGTTCTTTTTTTATCTGAATATAAGCTTCTTTAAGAACTATTATTTCTTGCCAATAAGTATTCATAAGAGCTCCTTATTCCCAGTAAAAGGCACAAATAATATCACCTGAAGAGTAAGATGTATCAGCAGTTGTTTCTCCTAAAAGCTCTACATCTATCTCTGATATACATGCCCAGTTTTCACAATCTTCTCCATTCCAGTCTTTTCCTGATGGATGAATAGCACGAGCATTTTCTTCATCAGAAGCAATTACGACTGCAGATTCATAAGAACCATACATATTCTTATTATCTGGAATTGTTATTAGATAAATGTTCATCTTCTTACCTCCTTCGTTCAATTTTTGAACATAGTTATTTTTGTTTATCTATTTCCGCTTGAAGTTGAAGATCTATTAGTATCTGATTCATTTCCAGAAACTGTTGATTGTAGATTTTTATCTCTCCGCTGGTTAGGTGTTCTGGGCGATTCAGCATCATCTTCCTCCAGCACATGAGCTTCTTTTTACTAATCTGTTTCATCTGTTTCTCCTTCTTCGCTTACGATTAAATCAGGCAAACTATTAAGCTGCTTCTTATACTCTGCATCATTAACAGGTATCTCTGTCTCTGCCTGAACCAAGTTTGTTTTGATCTTTTCTACCATGCTAACCAGATCTGCCTGCTCTGGCGCTGCTTTTTGCTCTGTTTCCAGATTCTTATTAAGTACTTTAAAATAACGCTGTTTAGGTGTAACTGTCTGAAAGCCCATAATAGCCAGATCATTGACTGCTTGTGATAGAGAGTTGGTTTGAAACTCGACAGGAAGATGCTCAGCTAATATCTTAATAGCAATAGAAGCAATTCTACCTCTAGTTTTAGGCTTCATCTGTTTACTTTCTAAAAACTTTCCAATAGCTGCAATGTGCTGATAGTCGCAGCGGACACTGGTTACGAAACTTTTACTCATTCTTTATCTCCTTTTACACTTTGTTTATTTTTTGAACATAGTATGATATAGGTCTGAATCTCTGCAGGGGTGAAGATTTTCACTTTTCCTGCATGTTCTGCTCTTACCCGCTTATGTTTATACTTATCCCTGGTTGCTAATGGTGAATAGATAAGAATTCGCATTGTTCTGATTTCTGTTAGTCTATCTTGTTCTGTTCTACACATTATTCTTTTCCTCTTTTTCTATAAATTCATAGCCCGTATATAGTTTTAATGGAGCTCCTTCTCTTTTAAAACAATCTTCACACATATACGCTCAAGCTCCAGTGCAATGGCTAGTTGGTGCATCATACTTGGCTTGGGCATCACAGAAACTGCATTTTGGAGGATGAGTCCAATGTAACTTTTTTGGTTTATCATCTTATTTCTTCCTTCGTTTAAACATTAAACATAGTTCGTTAATAATCTGAGCCAGTTCAGAACGCTTATCATGCTCTGCTTTTATTGGCTCAACCTCTGCCTGGTATGTGCTGAATAGATCAATCATCTTCATCTCCATGGTTGCTGATGGTAAGCAGAACGCTTGGCAGGAACTGATTGATATCGATTCAGATACCGATTCCTGTCTTGTTCGCTCTGCTCACCATTAGTTTAAGGTATCCATCTTATCAAACTCTGGATGCTTTCAGCATCTTCATAATCTTTCTTATAATCCGGCATTCCATCATTATGTACTGCGATGGCAAGAGTTTTGAAAAACTTTTCTTGTTCAACAGTTTTTGTCTCGCACTTATCTGAAAGTGCATCGGAAATAGTGTATAATACTTCTCTATTCTCTCCCTTTGCGCTACCCACTGCTGTAAAACTGATACTAATATCCTCTAACACAATAGTTCCTGTAATCATTCTAATCTCCTTCTATTATTAACCAGACCTTTATTGGTCTGATTCTGCTTCTCATAATTAAGAACCAGGTTAGTTATACCTGTTTCTGGTCTGCACATCTACTGGTTTGCCGGTTCGCCGGTTTGAGCGTCTGCTTCTGGAGCTGGTTTGCTTGCCAATTATCTGCATATTGTTTATGCATCTACTGTTTTGCTTGTTCGCCAGATACTACTATATCACATCTAACCATTCTCATCCCATCCTCATCCAATCATACCTGATTATATCACACCTAACCCCAGTTGTCAACCCCTGATCCCAGCTCAACCCTCTACGGTTACAATCCCATCATTTGTAGCGGGTTTTTGTAACCTGTAACCCATGTAACCCATGTAACCCATGTAACCTTGTAACCTTGTAACCCTGGGGGGTCTCCCCCATTATATTTGAACGTAGGGTGGAATAGATGTTAGAAGAGGAGAGAGAGAGTTTTTCTCTTAATCTATTTTTATATATATATATATATATATATATAT
>Ga0190314_1000101_pt1 | contig 35699 bp, 68 predicted proteins | sample 4870071112_MG_FD_165055 | JGI IMG/M metagenome (GOLD analysis project Ga0190314, IMG submission 165055) | Hydrothermal vent sediment bacterial communities from Southern Trench, Guaymas Basin, Mexico - 4870-07-11-12_MG | ecosystem: Environmental > Aquatic > Marine > Hydrothermal vents > Sediment ...
GCTTATGGACTATCGAAACAATTAGCGTGTTCCCCCCGCAATGTGCGGGGGGAGAAAAAGGCGCCCGCCCCCGTCCCCGCAGTGGGGACCAGGGGTTCGCGCCCCTGGTCCCCGCTTATGGACGGGGTTCCAAGTCCCACACAGGTAAAACTAATAGTAAGGGAAATAAAAAAGGCTATAACTAACAAAGTGCCAGTAAAGGTATGGATAACAAACTCAGGTGTATATAGCATTAACAACAAGTACTATCTTGTCAGCGAATTATATGTGATAATTGGAAATAAGGAATATAGGTTTTACGAGAAGATCCCACACAGGAGCACACTTTGGTTAAGCAATTATACTAACGGCAGGTTGCAAAAAGTGTTCAACATTTTAAGGCTAATAGTACTAATTAAGGGCAAAAACAAAGCAGAAACATGGGAGAACCACATTTGTGGCAGACATACATACGGTGTTTCCTATTATCCCTAATTTTTTCTTTTTTGCGGATAGGACGGGGGCGGGCAAAAAGGTGTATGCTTATGGAGGTGAAAGTTGTCGTAGATCAAAAAAAGAACTATAACGTCGTAGAGCTATACGCAGCATGTAGGAGTTTAATCAAAGCAATTATTTCGAACAGTAGGATAACAGAAATATTTTTCCACGAGGACTACATTGGAAGAAGAGAGTACGCGATCTTTAAGATACACGACTTTTTAGACAAAAAGGTCTATTTAGCCGTTGCTTGCATAACAACACCGTCACAAACACCTATTGTCATCAAAATATTCGAGTATTCAGAGGAACTGAAGAAAAAGCTCATGTCCAAGGATTACGTTGCCTCTCTTTTCTCTTAATTCTTTCTAATTTTTTATCCCCCTCCTCCGTACCCCGTCCCCGTACAATTTTTTGTGTGGGGGCGGGAGTGTATAAGGTTACAGAAATAGTAAAGCAAGCTCTCAAGCAAGTTGGCGAGCTCTAAACCCTTTTTATTCTTTCTTTTATTATTCCCATTATTATTGGTAGGGCTATTATCCCTATTAGAAATGCTAAATCTGTCCATCCTTTTCTTCTCAACTCTCTGTATCTTCTTGCATAATTTACGAATTTTATGCTTGGTTCTGAACCTGTTATGTCATCATCTAAACTTACCACAAAATAATATTTTGGATCTAAACAGTTTAGCATTATATCAGTCTTTACTCCTATTTCTGTTGCTTCTTTTAACATATCTTCGTATTTTATCGCTCCTATCCTTCTTTTCATGTCTTCGTAGAACTTATATACTTCTTTCACTTTCTCTGGATCAACTCCAACTCTTTTCCCTCTAATTTCAACTTCTGGATTATATCCTGTTCTTATGATATCTACTTTTAGTCCGTGTCTCTCAAATTTTCTTTTTATGCTTTCTATTTCCTCTCTTGAGAAAATATTTTCCGCTATTAGGACTCTTAGAGGGATCTCTCTTGACTTGTTTATAAGATACTTATACTTATCTTCATCCCTACTTTTAAGAACATCAAGGTCAAGATCAGGAGTTATGTAGAATATCTCATTTTTAAACCTCCTAATGGTATTGCCAATATCCCGATTAGAAGCCCTAATTATGTAAGAAGCATCAAATACTACAGGCATAAAAACAATAAAGAAAGAAGGTTAAAAAATTTATATGAAAGGTATGTTGAGCATTTCTTGAAGCTCTGAAATTCTTCCTCTCATTGTTGCTCTATTTATTATTTCTTGTGCTATTATGTAATTTTTTACTATTTCTTTTAGCTCTTTGTACTTATTCTCTATCTTTTCTGCAATCTTCTTCATAAGTTCTTCAAGCTCTTTCTTTAGATCATAATTTACAAAGTCTTTTATGTCAAAGATTATTATTTCCTTTATTTTTCCATTATCGTACTCGACTATTGGACTTATTGGCTTATTCTTTGCTATCTGATAAATTGCTTCTTTCAAAATCTCATCTTCTGCATTTTCTACTTTCAATTCTACGAATGCTACTATTCCTATTCTAAAGCCCTTATGTTTTATAGAGTCGATTACATGCCACCTATCCATACTTCTCACCTATCTTGGGGACCCTCTCTAGGGTCCCCGCATTCGCTAATCTATAAGCGAGTAAACTATATAAACATTATCGAGAAAACTTTTTAACTTATTCGCTAATTATTCAGCTTATGGGGAGGAAAACTTACGAAGTTATTGATATAAATACTGAGAAGGGAAAATTAGTTCTAAAAGCAAGAATTAGAATGCAGAAAGCAGGAGATAGTGCAATATTTCTAATAACAATACCAGCAGAATTTGGAAAAAAGTATGCGGGAAAATGGGTTAAAGCAACTATAGAGGTGATAGAAAATGAGAATAAGTGATATTTGCAATGTTCTAAAAGGAAAAGCATTAATTGGAAAGAATTTAAGAGTAGTTATAACACCCAATGGCATAAGGGCAATGTGTAAGGCAAAAGATCTCGAAAAAACATTCTGGGCAATAATTTACTTGTATGCAAGAGAAAAGTTGAGGTGATGGTATGAAGTATGAGCTAAACATTAAGGGTAAGAAGTATATAGTTGACATAAAGTATTATAGTGTCCCAATATTTAATAAAAAGAAGCAAATCATAGCACTCGAGACCTATAGAAGGATAAAACTGTATGAGAATGGGAAGCTAATATATTATGAGGAGGAGAGAATAAAATGATGTGGGACACTGAACTCTTCTTTCTTTATTTTTTGAAAACTGGGAGAATAACATTCACATATGATCAGCTAAGAAGATTCTATTATGGCTCAGGATTGCATAAGAAGTATAAGAAAGAGTGGCACACAATAGAAAGAATTGTCAGAAAATTCTGTGAACAAGGACACATAATTAAGAGGTGGAAAAGGCAAGGTAGAACATGGGTATATCTCATAAGACCAGAATGGTTGAGAAGAATGATTGAGATGAAGCTAAGAGAGTTAGAGCAAAAAGAAATAAAGCTACATGATTTAGTTGATGTGAGAAAAATTGCAGAAGAGAAAGCAAAATTGAGAGAAGCATTAAAGAGACTTGAGAAGTATAAGACACCAAGAAATGGTTATCTTCCTAAGTATGTTTTCAAGCTACCTTTTCCTTAGTGTAACTTGTAATACATAATCTTATTTATATTTGCACTTTTCTTTTCTCTTATGATAGTACTATTTGATGGTCAATTTTCAGAGTTTAGGGAAAAGATTAAGCCAATGATAGAATTTGTAAAAGAAGAGAGAGTACCTGTTTACGTTTTTCCTGAGGATAAGATATTATTTGCATTTAGGGGAGATAAGTATTGCATAGTTGCTTTTGATGAAGTACACAAAATTACGAGTGGCCCTGTTTTCTCAATAGAACCTGAAGATTTTCTTGAACTTGAGAAAATATCAGATGCAAAAATTACAGTTGCTGTTGACACAATAAGGAGATTGCTCATAATTACGCTAACTGATGGTGTTACAAAGGCTCTTGATATTTCTCTGCTTCCTGAAGAAGATGCGAGATATGTCATATGCGTATTTAATAGAATTATAGATCCTGATTATAAAGAAATTGTTGAAAAACTTATTGAAGAATTTGAGAGAGTTAAGGATAGACCTTTAGAAGAAATATTCTACATTTGGATGATTGCTCAAGCTCTTAACGAGGAGTTTAACGAGAAAGCAAAAGAGCTTGAAGAGAAGTATAAGAGAGGAGAAATAACTGCAGATGAATATGTTGAAGCTTATAGGCTAATGAGAGAAGCTGAGAATCTTAAGGGTAGAATTATCGAAGAGTTTGGGAAGAGATTTAGACCAATGCCTATTGACTATTGGAAAGAACTTATAGAGAAGAATCTCAGAAAGATTGTTTCTCCATATAGAGAAATTGTTGAGAAGTATAAGGAGAAGCTATTAGAGAGGTTACCTGTAAGACCTGAAACTATAGGTGCAAGAATATACAGAGAAATTGAAGAAAGATTTGGTAAAAGTGTTGCAGATGCATTAGCTGAAGCCATGGATGACATAGTTAGAAGAATGAGAGAATTGCAAAGAGAGATAGTTGAATCTCCTGAAACATTAACAGTTGATGACATATACAATATGCTAATATCTGAGTTTGAAAGAGCAGTTAGAGATGAGTTAGTTAAGAGGTATATACCGCCAATAATTGCTGATCAAGTTGCAAAGTTCTTAGTTGAGAGAACAAGAGAAAGATGGAGAGAATTAGCAGAAGACTTAGCAGGGATAAGAGTAGAAAGAAGGAAAAGAATAGTTAGACCTGTAGAGAGATGGGAAACAGCTCCTCCAACAGTTACGGTACCTGCGGTACCTGAAGAGTATGAGAAGTTCCCAGTATTAGTTGGAAATCCAATGTTGTGGCAAATGTTCATAAGAGAGTATAATGCAGTTGCAGATCTATTATCAGCTTTAGAGAAGGAATCAGCTATTGTAGAAGTCTTAGAGAGAGATGAGTTGGGAAGACCTATAGTAGCTGTATTAAGAGACAAGTGGCATAAAGAGTTCTTAGACTTACCATTTATAGTTTATGCAGATTGGTATGCTATAGGAGTAGCTACTGGGGCAATACCAAGATCTTGGGCAGAAACAACAATGATATCTCCATACGAACAGTTCAAGAGATATGGAGAGACAATAAAGACAAGGCTAATAAGGTATAGAGTATTGTCAGAAGGGGAAGCTAAAAAGCCATTAGTTCCAGAACCTGAAAGAAGCAAAATTCTTGACTATCTAAGGAGGCATGGTATAAGAAATCCTGAGCTATTGTTCTGATATCTATTCCTCTTAGTATACTTATGCCTATGTTCCATATAGTTAGGATACCCAACATTTGGAATTATGTAGGCATATGGGCAAGATTGTCCACCTGTACGAATAACAAGCCGATATTTCTGCAATATTGCAATATACCTACGATCAAATTCTCCAGCTTTAACAGGATTATAGCTAAGATATCTAACTGCAATTATGTAGAATAGCTTGTACAGTCTTGGTCCTAATTTCATCGCAATCTTAAAGAGTATTAGCGGTACAGCTTTAACTATCGTGTAGAATGTGCAAGGATCATGTTTTTTTCTTTCAACTCTAATTAAGTATCCCAACTTTACAAGCTTAGCAAGATGATATCTTGCAGCTCTTTTAGTAATATTAAAGTATTTAGCAACATATCTTGTGTATAATACTGACTTTCTTAGGGCAAGCTTTAACACCTTTAGAGTGATACCATGCCAACCATCTTTTGGTCCTCTCTTTCGAGGGTAAGATTTATAAGCGGTCAACCCCTTTACAACCATGCCTGTCACCTCCTCCTCTGCGCCTCTGCTCTGTCCGCCACAACCCTTCTCTTCTAATTTGTGGATAAGATTAGGCTTTATAAGAGTTATGTTTGCGCTTTCTGAAAAATGTTAGCAAGTAGTATCTCATTGTAAGTATCGCATTAACAAGCTCTTTCTTGTCTTTAATCTTCAATATTTTCTCTCTAACTCTATCCCAAGATTCTCCTGTTCTTTTCTCAAGAGCTCTTAAGTAGTATAATGCATGTTTTCTTAGCTCTTCGATACTTTGCTCTAACATCATTTTGTAGATATTCTCATCAACATCTGGTATGAGTTTAATCCAGGAGGGTACTTCCATAGGGTTGGAATGTTGTCTTCTCCATATAAGCTTTATGGCATTATATACAGAATTAGATTCTCGTATAGTAACGCTCAAATACTTTCGTATACACAATAGCAACATGAAATGCCCAAATTGTGGTAGGAGGATGGTAAGGCTATACATAAGGGACTGTGTTAATTATAAGGTGAGGTGGGTACCACTGAATGGCTACTACTGCAAAAACTGCAAAACTATACTTCTATGTGATGAGCAACTAAAAAGTATAATAGTTGAGGGGAAGGTTCAGTGCCACTTTACATTTTGTCACTGAGAAGTGAACCTTTGAGCAAATTTTTGTACATATTTGAGCATTCGAATGTACATAGCTTATAAAGTTACCACGAGAGAGTGGGTGTTGTCATTGGAGAGTGAGATGATAGAAACGCGATCAAACTTTCACGCAATCACGCATGAGTGAAGACTCAAAATTATGAGCATAAACTCTTTCCTCCTTAATTCTTCCTCATCTTATACTTAAGAAGGTGCTCACTTATGGATGAAGTCTCTTAGGATAATAATATATTGTGGGAAAATTCTATATCTCCCACCAAGGTACTTCTCTTAACTCAGGATCTTCTCTTCCACAAGGGTGTAAATACTCTGATAACTTTCTTTGCTGAAGGAACATATCTTACAAAGTAATCGTATCTGCAAGCATCGAGAATGATTAAGACAACTCTTTCATCACTTTTTAGCAATTTTTCGATCAACAATTTTTGCCTCATGTTACAGTAGTTACACATACAACTTTATTAACCCTTATCTTCAATATTTGATATGCCCAAGACCGAAGAAGTTGCAAGAAAACTTCTCGAGAGGTTGAGGGAGTATATATATCGAGAGATAGCAGACAGTGTAAAATCAAAGTTCCCAGAGTATAAAGTAGTAGTTGATGAAGCAAGCATAGATTTAGCATTGGCAGAGATATTCGAGAAGTTGCTAAGAGAAACAATTGGTCTAAGAAATATTAGATCAGAAGTTCTACCATATGGAGAAGCATTGTATGCAGATCTATACATAGATGATGTCAAAATAGCAAATCTGAATATTGTGAGAGATGATCAAAGAAAAGAAATAGGAATATTCCTTACACCAGCATTTTAGAGCTCTATCAGTATAATCCAATCCAACATAGTCTAAATATGTCTACAGTCATTCTAACTCACCCAACAGTTTATCCCATTTAGGTATTATATTATCCCAATCATACTTCTTAGCAATTTCTATGCATTTCTTTCTCATTTTGTTATAGAAGCTTGTATCGTAATAAAGCTTCTTGAGTAATTCTACTGCATGATCTGTATCTGCAATAGCTTCTTCTCCTCCTAATGCATTCCCTACAACAGCCTTAACTCTAACTCTCAATTCTTCTGGTAAGTATTCTCTCAAATTATACCAGTCTGTCATTAATGGAACTACTCCACATGCCATACATTCCAATGGTATCCTTTCAAATCCTCCCCTCTTGCATAAATTAAGCAACACATCAAAGCAATTGTATATTTTTGCAAGATCTTTTTTAGGTAGTCCAACATCAAAGTATATCGTATCTGTCATATAGAGTCTGTCCTTAAGTCCAAATTGCTCAATAAGTTCTGCAAGATATATTCCCCTAACAGTATCACTAACATCACTGTGTATGTAGAACTTAATATTGTCATCTTTTACTTCATCTATGAATTTTCTTATAGTCTCGAGCATACCGTAGAAGTTCTTTCTATCAGTCTTGTCAACATTAGCAGCAACTATACCTATAACAAAGTCATCTTTTCCTATCCCCATCTCTTTCCTAATCTCTTCTTTATCCATAGGTCTAAAGACAGAAGTATCAATGCCATGTGGAATATATTCTGCAACATTGTCTAAATCTTTCCTGCATATTTCCTCTACTTCCTTTGTAAATGGAACTACCAATTTGCATTTCTCCAAAATTCTCTTAAGAGTTATAGCCAATCTTCCCTTAAATATTATGTCAATTGGTGAGTAAGCAATTGTTGGAAGCTTTTCTGGCAACCATGGAGTAACCCAAATGTCAAAATGTGCTATAAGTATGTCACACCTGAATTTCTTGAAGTATTTCTCTATAACATCTTGCATAAATGGATGGTATCTTATTGGCAATACATACATCCCCTCATATAGAAGTGTTGTTCCTCTCATGTGTCCAGCAAATCCTGCAATTACTATGTCATACCCTAATCTCCTTAATCTTTTAGTTATCTCTGCAGTATTTACTCCATAGCCTGTAGAAAGAAAAGGGCTATTAGACATCCACATTACCCGCATACACCCACACTATCTTTTAGGTCTTTAAATTTTTGAAGGCTCACATACCACCCCAGGTCTTTAAGGCATATGAGGCTCACAAGTCCTCCCTGGGTCTTTAAGGCAGACGAGGCTCACACCTCCTCTATGGTCCTTAGTCTATTGGAGGCTCATATCTTCTCTATGGTCTTTATGCTAAGTAAGGCTCACATCATAGCCTAGGTTTTTAGAGCACGGTAGGCTCACAAGGTCTCCGTGGTCTTTATCTTTCGGGAGGCTCACAGCTTTTTTATGGTCTATACAGTGTATTAGGCTGGTCTCTTCACTTCTCTCTTATCAAACTGTAGAGCATACTCTACTAAAAAGTTTAGGTATTCTGGACCTTTAAGTCCATCTACAAATGGAGGCTCTATACTATGTCCTAATATGCTCACTGGATATGGCAAGTATGCAGGTTCATTGTTAAAATACTTATATGCCAAATACACAGTCAGTGCTAAATGCCTTGAAACTTTCTTTATTGCTGTGTAATGTGCTAATGCTCTTGGAGCTTTAACATCTTTTCTTTGCTCATACTTTTTGAGATATTCAGCTTTCCATGTTTTATACAAATAGACATAATGGCTCTTACCAACTCTCAATATTTGCATAACTATCTTCCAGAACAATGTCTTAAGTTTTGGATTATAATTTACTTGCTCTCCCCTCTTTCTCCTACATCCAGGAATTAGTCCACAATATTTGTAGAAATCTGATGGATATTTTGCAACTGTCAATACTGGAGGTAGTCTAACTCTTACCATCTTATCATTAAACTTCTCTATCTTTGCATATGGTAATTGCTTTATGCTCTGTAGGAATGGATGATTTTTTGCCATTAAGAAGTCTCTTTCTGTACAAGTCCATGCAATTAAGTCTGCTGCAAGTATTGGTCCTATACCCTTTATCCTTCTAAGAATTTCTGTGTATAATGGGTAGTTCTGTATTTCTCTCTTTATTTCTTTCTCTATTTCTTTCTCCATCTTTTTCAAATTATCTCCTACATATGTTATTCTATCTTCTATCTCTTCTCTTACTTCTTTTGGCAATAAGTTCAATCTGTTGAAGTAAGCTATTCTACCCTTTTGGAAGTCGTAATATAGCTCAACCAAGATTCTCAACCAGTTCATACTTCAACACCCGCAAATTAACCTAGGAATCTACGAGACGTCAGGCTCGCACTCGACATAAGGTCTCTACATATCGAAAGGCTCACATCAAACCTTGGGTCTTTAAAGCAGACAAGGCTCATAATCATCACCCAAATATTGTTCCTAAAGTTATAGCCTCTATAAATTCCAAAATTTCTTTCTTAAGATCCTCAGGTATGTTTGATTTCTTGACTTTTTCATAAAGCTTATTTGCTTTATCGAGAAACTTTTCCTTTTCTTCATCAATAGTTCCTATAATATGCTCTAACCATGTTAGAGGATCTAACCACCAATAGCACTTGTATAGCTTTGCTCCTCCCTTATAGAAAACAATATCTCCCTGGTCTAACTTCTTAACCTCCTTAATGTTCTTTATTATGTCTTTTATCTTTTCCCTGTCATAATGTCCAACAAGCCAAACTGCAGATGAATATCCTGGCGAATAAATACCTGCAATTAGCATTCCCACCCAATGAGCAAATTCCATGAGGTCTTCTTCTGTTATAGGTCTGTATTCCTCATGCTTAGATAATCCTAGCAATGCTTTATCTTTTGCTTCTATGTAGAAGAAGATTCTTTTCCATGTTCCTCTACAAACTATTCTAAATGGTCCAACAAATACGCAACCGTCATATATATTAACTGAGAAGTCTCCTTTTTCGACATGTACCATTTCTTTATATACTTCTACCTTCCAACCATCAACTTCCATCTCAGGTATGGCTAATTCTCCCTTCTCATTCCAACATATAACTCGGTGACCTGTACGTGCCATGTCGGTAATTAGTGGGCAAGGTATATAAGCTTACCGCCCAGAGACGTATCATGGAGGTAGACGTTATAGTAAGAGAAGATGATAAGTTAGTATTGGAGGGAGTTATAACTCTTGATAGGAGGGGTAAGTGTTCTCTCAACATTCCAAAAAAATGGGCAGAAATGAATGTTGGGAAAAAGGTGAGGATAACTATAGAGGTGGTTGAATGATAGGTTGGCTTGTTGACAAAGTTGCTGAGAAAGTTAAGGAAGAATTAAAGGAAGAGGTTAGAAAACAAGTATCGTATGAGCTTGTAGAAGAAATTGTAAAAGAGTATATACCAGAAATAGAGAAAAGCGTTATACTTGAAATGGAAAAGAGGATTGCAAACATAATACGGACTATTGCAGCAAATAGGATTAATGCTGAGGACATTATTGTGAAGAAAGGACATAAAGCATATTTCATTGTATTGCCAATGAACGAAAGAGAGCTCTATGACCTTCTAAACAAGGTACTACTAATTAATGAGGAAATTATTCACATAATGAAGAGCACATTTGTCAGAGAATACTGGAAAAGAGATATATGTGAGGATGAAGTATGTGTAGAGCCAATAATTATAACAAAGGAAAGTTATCCTCTCAACTTTTATGTGAGAAATTATGGAAAAGAGTGGGAAGTTGACATACCCGACGGACAGCATCTCTGGATATATGGATTATGTGGAAAAAATAGGATTCATCTATGTATTGACAGTTATGTGTTTATTGAAGATTGCAAGCTCCCAAGCTCAAGGAAAAAATACTCTATAATATTTGGAAAATGGCATATTTGCAGAAAAAAGATCATTGTAAGGAATGTTGATGCAATAATTGGTGTTCGTGTAAGATATATACGCGACTTGTGGGTTAGATTGTAGAACGTGAATTGGGGGGTGGAGATGGCTCTGGAAGAGTTCTCTGTTAGGAAAAAGAAAAAGTATGAAGAGTATATGGAAATATTGAGAAAACTCAGAGAGATAGAAAGAAAAACAAAGCTACAACTCAAGAACATAACATTCGAATTAACTGAGAATGGACTAAGAATTACATGGACAGGTATGCAAAAAACAGTTACACTAACAAAAGAAGAGCTTGAAAGACTCATTGCATATTTCAAAGAGTTAGGTGAGGAATATGGGTAGAGAAATAAAGGAAGGTGTATTTAATGCTTGGGAAAAGATAAAGAAAGAGCTTGAGAAAATATATTCAGCTCCAATACTATTGTTCTCAATAAGAGAAGCTTATGCAGAAGACAAGGGAAGAGTATACTACTTTAAGGTTGTAATTGCTGAGCCAGATGAAGAAGGAAGATACAAGCTTGTTACGAAGATAATTAGGTATGATCCTATTACTAATAGAATAATCTATATGGGTGAGAATAGGTAGTGAGTGGGATTAGGACCTATAGGTCCAGAGACCATATTAGGTCTACAGTCCATAATGTTTATATAGGTCTATAGTCCACTCTGACCTATGGGAGGGGTTTGGTTAGGTAGGTTAGATAGACAAAATAGGATAAAAATACCTAAGGACCTTATGGAACAATTGGGCTGGAGACCAAACCAGCAAGTTGTCCTATATGTCCAAAATGGAAAATTAACCATAGTAGCACCAGATGACATTCTGATCAAAGTTGGCAATAAGACCATAAGTATTAAAAGTGGAACGGAGACCAAAGTAGGTCCAGAGACCAAAAGTGGTCATAAGACCAATGTGGAAAATTTGGTAGTAAGGGCTGATAATTATAAACCACAAACAATGCCACCCTGGATAGATGAGGAATCTGAAAAGATCAGACAAGACCTTTTAAAGATACTAAAGTTGGCAGAGTCCAAACTGTCCAATATGGACAAGGAATACTTTACTGAAAATGATCTTAAGAAGGTATGGAAAGTTTGCTGTAAAAATGTTAGGGAAATACCATTTGATGCATTTAAGCAATTACTACTTGAAGGAATAATTGGGGAAACTGGAGGCATTCTCTACGAAGTTGAGAAGGGGAAGTATAAGATGGTGTAGGTGAGGAAAATGAATAAAGAGGAGATATTTGAATGGGTAAAGAAAAATGTGTTATATAGGGAACTTGAGTATATGGACATAATAGACTATGAGGTACAGCATTTTGGAATATTGGTGCCAGAACATGAGCATAGCTATTTTGTCACAGTACTAATGAAGTCTAAAAGAGGAATTAGTGTAAAATTAGCTGTAATAGAAGTGAGAACGCTTGAAAATAAAATGAGAGTAGCTCAGCATATTTCAATATGGGCAAGAAAAGATAGAATGTTAAAAGACATTGTTCTGGATCTCAGCGTAAAACACAAAGTATATGTTGATCTGTTTATTCACACTTGGCCAGAGTCTAAGACAACACTGAAGTATGAAGATGTTAAAGTGTATAGACTTGAAGCAGATGCATATGCAAGAGGATTTGTTGTGTGGATAAATCCAAGGTTATTTAGAAAATTCTTGGAGCTTGTTAATGAGGTTGCAGGTGAGGGGAAATGAATACTATTAGAAGGCTGGTATTGGAAATAATGTCCGACATAATTAATGCAAAATCTAAGATAGAAGCTTTGATAGAAATTGCATGTTCTACAAAAGTGAGCATAAGTATAGAATGTCTTGACAGAGCCCGTAGAAAGTTAGAAGAAGCATATGACTATATACGATATTGGTTTAACTTGTTTGAAGAGGTGGGGGAAAATGAAAGAGTTGATAAAATTATACAAAGGATCTGTTAAAGTTCCAATACCTTATTGGTATCTGTCTCAACTAACAGGTGTTCCAATGATTAACATAGGAAGTGTAAGGGCTTATCCAGATGATGAGAACAAAATTCTATGGGTGGAGTTTGACATAATCGAGGAGGTGGAGAAAGATGAAAGAGTTGATAAAATTAAAGGAGGAGATTGTTAGAAGGGTTAAGAACTTTAGTGGTAATGATATAGAAGTATGTGGAATTACAAAAACAACATACCTTATAATTAGGATTAAGTCTGATGTGATAACAAAAAGAGATGTAGATGCTATAGTAAGTGCTGTCAAAGAATTTGGTAACTACAAACTTGACTTTTGGCGTGTACGCGAAGGAATTATGGAGTTAGAATTTGTTAAAAGTGAGGAATATGAAGGATAAACTTTTGCTTCTTCAAATTCTTTATGGCATAAGATCAGTTTTAGAGTATAATTACAAAATGTCTACTGAAAGGCATGAATATCATGAGATGAATATTGCATACTTAGATTTTCTCATAAAACTATTGGAAAAAGTTTTTGGTGAGGAGAATGTAGGTGAGGAGAAATGAAGACATTAGACGAGATAGAGAAAATTACTGTAGAAGGTATAAGGCATGGAATAGTAATCAAAGGTATGATAATTGAGCTTCTCAGAAAACTTCTGGGTATGCTCTACATGATTGATATGGTGATGGATGAATTGCAATGGTATTTGTTATATATAGACATAGCAAAGAAGTTATGTGGAGGTAAAGAAGATGAAAATAGAGTTCTGGAAAAAGACTCTAAAGAGTGATAGAGGTTTTGGATTTGGTATAGTATATTCAAAGAAGTTGGGTGAGCTAATTATCTGGGCGTTAATATGGAAGTGGCACTTTGAAGTTGCGGTGAGGTGGTGAGGGAGATGTATAAGGTATTAATCATCGAGCCTACAAAGGGACCATTTGAGGATACAGGCGATGTATGGATAAAGGTGTATGGAAAAAGACAGCACCATCCAAAAAGTGAAGAAGAATATCTTGGCAAGTATGATATGGTCTTAATAGATGATGGCGATAAAGCAATAGTTATTACGAGTGATGGAAAAAGGACAAAGATAATAATGGATGGAAAATACAGATTTGTGGTAGATTGTAAAGCCTTCTCATTGTTTATTAAGGTTGTTAAAGATAGAGGTGAGGGAAATGGACATAAATGAACTCTTTGACAAGCTTGCGGAATTAGAGAAGAAAAGAGTAAAAGCACTTGAAAAAGCATTCTCAGAGTATAGAGTAATCGACTTTTACGATGTTGGAGAATTATTTGCAATAGTTATAGACGGAGATGTATTGTATGTTGGAGATATAAACAAAATACTCAGAAAGGCAGACATGGAAATCTACAAGATATATGTAGAACCGTATGGGAAGCATAAACTTAAAGACAGGATAATGTATTTGCTTGGACTCAAAAGACCAACAACTACAATGTGGGTTATGATAAAGGGAATAAAGTATTCTCTTAAGAGTGTGCATTATGGAGAAAGGATTAAGCTATACAGAAAATGGGCTTCGTGGTGGGAAGAATGATCGAGGAAATAAAGCAATTTAAAGAAGTGTGTCTTAGCGCAACATCATACTTACTCTCAATGCCCATACTTGCAATGGATCTACTTCAGAGATACAAAGATAGCAAAATGGTACAAAGAATTATCTTTGGAGGTCCTATTCTTGGTATGATTGCAATAACTAAGAAATACATTAAGGAATGTCCTGAGATTGAGGATAAGATAATGCAAATATTCTCGAAGTATATGGAAGAAATTGAGAATCTTCTTAGAGAGGAGGTAGATATTTGTAAGATTCTTGGAATAAAGCTTGAAGGTGAGGAAAATGGACAAGACTGAAAAAGAACTTAAAGAGGAGTTAGTAAGATTTTTTAGGATTATAAACGATATTTTAGAGGTTGAAGCAAAGCTTATGGAAGTTGAAGCGGAACGGCTTATATATGAAATAAAGAGAGAGCTGCTGATAAAGAAAGCACCTATTCTTATACTCGGGCGTTCTATGAGCTTTTTAGATGCTCTTGCTGAAGCTATGGCTAAAGGTATGAGAAAAGACGGTGATGAAGATGATCGAGGAAATTGTTAAAGCTCTTAAGGATGGAACTTTTAGAAAAAAGTATCAGAAGTATCTAAGAACTCATGACATAGATGTAGAAACTTACGATTTAGGGGACTACTATGTCATAATTGATACAGTAAATAAGATAGCATGGATAGAAAAGAGAGAGAAGAATAGACTAATATTGGTAAAACAACTTAAAGAAGTAAAAGTGTGATAAACTTGTGGGGCAACTGATTAGTCTGAAGATGGCATGGAAGCTTCATCCACAAAAGAATTCACTTGAGCATGCTAAGTTCATAAGAAACAAGTATTATCAGCTAATTAAGGACAAAGTGATAATTGATCCATTTGCAGGTGTGGGAACTTTAGTTATACCATTAAAGCACATTGCAAAGAAAATTATTTGCATAGAGCTTGAAGAGAAATATGTAGAATGGGGAAAAGAGTATGAGCGATATTTGACAGGAAGCAATAGCATTGAATGGATTGTTGGAGACTCAACAGAACTTATCGATAACTTCGATTTTGACATTGTTATAACATCTCCACCTTCTCAAATACTTTATGCCAATTATTTGCCTTCTGTTTTTAGAGATACTGGTTTAGACAGCAAGACTGCAAAAGAGATTGGCAAACCTGAGCATCCAAATAATCCAATGGGCAAAAAGAAATTGTGCATACTCGTGACAAACAAAGTTTTGAGAAAAGCCGAAAAGAAAGCAGAAGCCATAATTGTCATAAACCAGATTAGGGGATACATTCCTATATACTTACAGAAGATGAGGCTTATTGAAAGGACTAAAGTTTCACATAGTTGGATTGAGCTTTATATGAAATCACAGCTTCTCTACAATAATTATGGCAATAATTGTTCCAACAGCAAGAACAAAAACATAAAAGAGAAAAGGTAAGAGAATGTTCATTGCTTCTTTTCCTCCTTTTTCTTCTCATCGTTGTTGTTAGGTCCGAACATAAGGTTGTTTATCAGTAGCTCTTTATAAGGTTATCCAACTTGTCCTTAATATCATATGCTACATCTCTTATGTCTTCGAGCATCTCAAGAATCTTATCGGAGTCCAAAACACTTTTACCTAACCTCTCGGCAATCATACTTTTTATATCTTCGCATTCTTCAATTGCTATAAGTACAATGCACTTCCATATTGGTAAACCTGTCTCTCTTTTTAGCTCAACTGCTTTCTTGTAGATATCGTGAGGAACTTTTACTGCTTTTGATTGCTTTCTCTCTTGCTTAAGTTCTTCGGGAACCTCTAATTTTATCACTTCTATAGGTAGAAATGGTTCAAACTTCTCGTACTCAGGTATGACAACATAGAATTTATCGATGTAGTCCTTAAGTTTGTAGTACCTTTCTTCTATCACTTTCCTTTGAGGCTGAACGTAGACTTCATACACATACTTCTGGCCACCATTTTTCCAGTCTATAGCGCATATATCTACAATACAATTTCCTATTCTCTCTCTTAGCCTTACCTCATATCCTTGCTCTATAAGTCTCTTTGCCATTTCTGCCACCATCCATTGATGCAGTTTTTTGCCTTCAAAGGTTAAGACCATAAGGTACCTTCAGGTCGAAAAACATATTAACCTTATGGTACCATTAGGTCATATAAGTTACCCCCTAAAGAATGAAAACAAACTCCTTATCAATCCCTTGCTACTAATTCTTATGGTCGTGGGAAGGGCAAAACTATTTCTTGACATGGGCTATACAGTAAGGGTTCACATATTTGGAAAAAAGCTAACTGTTAGTTTCGTTAAAGACAAAAATTCTATAGTTAAGAAGAGGCTCATAATTTATGCTATTGGTGATACTCTAAATTTTCAGAAAATTTGTGAAGCTATAGAATTCTATCCAGTAAATGGCAAGTGGATAAACGAAGGAAAAGTATTCAAGGTTATAACATTATCTGAAAATGTCTTTGAAAGATTCATAGAATATTGCCTTAAGAATTATAAGCTAAAATATGATGCTTGCTTTGATGATTGCTATACAATATATTTTGAGGTGAAGTGAATGAATATTGAGGAGATTGTTAAGAAGTTTATAGATCCTAAGAGAGTTCTTGAGGTAGAAGTAGTTTGTGATACTGAGACTTGGACAACTGTTTTCATAAGAGAGAAAGGATATTATGGAAGAGTCATAGCAATTAACAAGAAGACTGGGAAAGTTATAGACAAGGGAAGAGTAAAATTAGTGTAACTTGTGATACACATTCCTTATTATTGCAAAATCACTAACTTACTTATGGCTGTAGTAGAATTACCAGATGAGATTGTAAAAGAACTTCTAAAGTATGGAAGAGATATCAAAGAAGCAGTTCTTGCACTAATAAGACCAAGACCAAGCATTCATGTTGATTTGGGTAGAGAAGTTCCTCCAGAGACAATGATAACAAGAAGAGAGAATTATATAGAAGCTCCTTGGGATGCAATATTGAGAATGGTTGTAATGCACTTCCCTCCTGGTTGTGCAAGTCTTGTAAAGATTAAAGTGGGTGTAGGGAAGAGAGAAGTTACAGATTGGATAGCATTAGACGATACTACTCAAGTATTCGAGATGTATGAAGACGTAATGGAAGGAGAGAGAGTATGGGCAGAAATAAGGAATGAAGACATGCAATATTCACACAGACCTGCAGTAATTGTCTCTCTAATTAAGAAGCCTGAGGTGATTGAATGACTACGTACATAGGTTGCCAGCCAATAAGAAATGGTAAAAGATGTTACTATATAGATGATACTAAAGATCCCTACCCAACAATATTAATAGATGTTTGGAAGGAGCCAGAAATTATAGATAATGTTGCTCATATTGGCAAAATAACAATAAAAGTCAATACCGACAGAAATGTTAGGGTTGTATTTTATGCAAACTTATACAAAGATGGTTCTCTTGTTGATACTTGGAGTTATGAAGAGTTTATAGGGAAAGATCCTGGAAAAAGAAAAACAATTGTTCTTGACATAAAATATAGAGGGATTCCACCTGGAAACTATGAGCTAAGAATTAAAGGGGATATATATGCTGCAAAGTTTTTCCCAAATTGGCAGCTAACTCATAGAATACCAGAGTTTAAGTTCAACTTTACTGTAAAGGGAAAGCCAACACCAATAGTAGATTACAAATCCCTCTTTATGCTAATGATGATTGGTCTAATTGCTGTTGCTGCTATATCTGCAATAACTGGGAGGTGATTGAATGGTACTTGCAATAGTAACACCTAGGAAAAGATCTGTTGAGGCAGACCCTGGAGAAGTATTTTCAATACCTGTAGAAGTAGATGTAAACCTCGAATACTTAAGCCCAGATCTTAAGAGAAGATTTGTCAGAGCTGCTATAATATTTAGGACTAATTATGGAGATCAATCTTGGGATGTACCATTTAAGGGCAAAAAGACAGTATATGTTAAGTTTAAAGCTCCATCAAGATCTGGAACTCACACACTATCATGTAGTTGGATTTTGAGAATAGTGTGTACAAGAAATCTTGGATATGAATATCATGATGTAGATTCTGGATACTTCTCAATAACTGTATATGTTAGGGGATATGTACCTCCCCCACCTCCTTCATTCGATATAAGAGTTGAAAGCATAAATTACCCATCTGTAGTATCTCCTGGAAGTAGTTTTTCGATAAGTGTAAGAATTAGGTGTACAAGGGGTAGTGGTACAGTCAAAGTTAAGATAAGTGGTGTTGGTGAAAAGTCTAAGAGAATGTCTTCTGGAGATACTTGGACTGCAACTTTCACACTAAGAGCACCTAACAAAGAGACAACTCTTAATTATACAGTATATGTATATAAGAATAATAGGCTGCACACTTCGAGAAGAATTTCAATAAAAGTTAGAAAGGCATTTACTTATAGTGTAAATGTTACTTGCCCACCTTCAGAGATAGAAGAAAGAGAAGTTGACGTTGTAGTAACTGTAAAAGTTAGCAAGAGAGTTACAGTATCTATATCTTATGACTTGCTTAAGGATGGAAAACTTGTAGAGTCCAAGTCTCCATATAAGAGGGAAGTAATTGAGGGAGAGAAGAGCTACACTATACATCTTAAGGACTTACAACCAGGTAATTACAAGCTCAAGATAAGAGTTTTCTTCGTAGAGTATCAAAAGTATGAGGATAGAGAATGCACATTTACAGTTAAGTTTGAAGAAGAGATAGAGTGGGAGAAGTATAAGAGCCTATTCATACTTGGCTTTGCAGCATTAATATGTCTATCTGCTATAAAAGCCATATTTAGGAGGGACTGAGTATGGTGGAGTATAAGACTGTCTGGGTAAATGGTGCAAGAATTGTAGGACCTACTGGTGAGGCTAAAGTAGGAGAGACTGTAAAAGTGGAGATAAAAAGTACTGTTCCATATCCAATATCAGTTCATATAGAAGCTATCTGGTCAAGACCTGGAGTTCCCTCAGCAACATTATTGCTCAATAAGACGTATACTCTTAAACCGTATGAAAGAAGAGAGCACACAATACCTTGCAATAGAGAAGGCAATCTTATGGTAAAAATTTGGATTAGCCCATACACTTATACAAAGCCTAAACGGTGGTATGGAAAGAGGTCAGTTGTTTTTGAAGTAAAAATTGTCAAAGAGGAAAAAAGAGAAGAAGTTAAACCAGATATTGGCAAATACATAATTATGGGAGGTATTGCCCTTACTGGTATAGCTGCTGTATTGTCTGCTTTGAGAGGTGGTTAATATGCCCGTGAAGATAAAAGGTAGAGGAGTTGGATGGCCTGATTATACAATGATCAAAGTTCAGGCAATTGCTAAGATAGAACAGCCTATATTTGTCAAGCCAGTTACTGTTGCAAGAACTATAGGAACAATAACTGTACCAGCTGGAGGGGAAAAAGAGACAGATTCTATATATGTAGGGGATGTAAAGACATTCTCAATATATCTTAAGGGTATAAATCAGCCAACAGATATTTACATTTATGGCTCACCAGATGGAGAAAATTGGCATCCAGTTACAAGCTATCCAGGAATAGACACAGACTTTACAGTAGTTTCAACAGAGCTTGGAGGATACTTTTCATGGCTAAAACTAAAGCTCGTAAATAATGGTACTGCTGATTATACTGTATCCATAACAATGGAGGGTGCTACTATATGATAATAAAGGGGTTTAGGGTTTATGGTCCTTTGGTTATTCAAAGGATAGAGGAGCCTATCTATATCTGGTATGAAGAAGCGGAAGATTGCTTATATGTAGAAGCAAGTGGAACAGGTACTGCTGCTACATCTCCATTTATAGTAACTAAGACTGCTCAAAAGGATCTTGGGGAAGAAAAAACTGTCAAATTTATTAGTGGAACTGTTTCTGGTGGTGTTACATATTCAATCTCAGGAGATCCAGAAGCAGCAACTAATTATGGAGGAGGAGGTTATGGTCAAGGTACTATAATGGCATATGTTGAGTGTAGGAACTCAGCTAATGATACTGTGATAAAGTTTTCGTTACCTCTTCTTAAGCCTTTATTAGTAAGAAATGTTAGATATATTGTGCTAACAATCAAAGTACCAGTTGCAGCCCATAGTAAAACTGGTCTCCTAAATTCCTATTCATATGTAGCAAATGCATCTGTTCAATGGAAGATACTCGAGTGATCCCTATGGGAAGATATCCCTTTTTTTACATAGGAGCTGGTGGGTTTAGAAGACCTGTAAAAGGCTTTGACAATCAAACTATTTGGATTAATCCTGATACTGGATATATTGAGGTTAAAGATGGAGGGATAACACTACAAAAATTGTCCGACAGTACTATAGATCACTTTGAGCCACACATAATGTTTGATAGTGGAACTTATGGGATTGCAAAATATGTTGAGAATGGAAATTGGGAGGCAACATTTAAGAGCTACACAATAGATGGGGATTATATTGAACAAGGAAGAGTTATATGTTATGCTTTTGTTAAATCTCATCCAGAAGAAGGTACTTGTGCTGTTGACGTTGATTATATAGATCTTAAAATATATGCTGATGGAAGTCTTCTATATACCAGGAGATTTTATCCACCCCTTGATACTAATTATAGACCAGTACATTTCAAAGCAAATGTTTCTCCAAATAGTGATCATACAATCTCTTTTGCTATTAGGGTGGGATCCTACACAGGGACTGGTACTTGTTATGCAGAAATCTATGCGTATGTAAAAGATTTTTTAGCAATAATCTTCTAAAATTACAACTTCTCATTATGATATCCATTTCTTTCAACAACATAGGAATAACTTTTTCAAGTGGCTAAACCTTCAACTTCTGCAATGTTTATAAGTAACCTATTTTTCGTATGAGCATCCAAAAGAGTTTAAGATCCTGGAAGACATGTGTCACATCAGTATAAATCTCCACCTTGGTGCATACAACTCCATCTCTATTGCTTCTTCATACTTGTATACCTTCTTTTGTTGAGGTTCTATTACAAATAAGTCTGCAATTTCTCCGTCGTACGCAATAGCTACATTAAAAGCGTGAGTCCCGTTCCAAACAAGACCTATCGCTCTTATTGACTTTATTTTTGCATAAGCATAGAACAGTAGTGCCCAATTATCACAATCTATTGTTTCTGCTTTGTATTCTCCCAATTCATTTCTGACTTCTTCATATACCTTATTAACTATCTGTTCTAACTCGTCTTTGTCCAATATCTCATATTTGCTATCTGCAAGATAACAAGGTGTTAAGGGTGCATATGTTTTCAAGAATAGCCAGACTTTCCAGTTACTTTCTATCCTCTCGCTCAGAAGACTCCTTATTAGCCTGCATAATGTCCTCCATAAGGCTTTCAAGGAATTGACTAACGATCTTGCGAAGGATCTTTTTGCCCCAGACTTTCCAGACGGCATACATAATTATAGCACTAAGAGTATTAAAAATTAACCACCAAATAAAGGCTTCTACAATCCCCATAATAGTTATTAACCCCTTTACGTATTAAAGCATTGTGATAATAAAGGCAATAAAGAAATATCTCGAAATTGTTCAAAAGCTAAAAGAAAAACTGGGTGATGATTGAATGGATCCACTAAGCATTGCAGGAGGAGTGGGTGGAGGGGGAATTCTTCTTTATTTATTTGCAAGATTTCTAATTGGCAAAGTCTTTAATGGAATAAAGCAAGATATAAGAGATATTAAGGAGGAGATAAGGAACATAAAGAGCAGTATGAGCAAAATGAATGAAGAGTTAGGAGAATTAAAGGGAAAAGTTGAAGTGATAGAAAAGATTCTGTTTGAGTTGAAGAATAATGTCCATCGTTGAAGAGATAAGAACGAAGTATAGAATTCTTAGAGAATTGCATAATTGGAAATATGGTTTTTGCGATGTTGCCTGTAAGGAAGTTCTTCAATATTATCCGCATCTAATTCCCATAAAGATGTATTTAGAAAATGGGAAAGAAGAGTTATGGCATATGATTTTATACGATCCTATTTCTCGAGCAATTATAGACCCAACTTCAGATCAATTTGGAATTTCAAAATGGTTCTTTAACTCTCTCGAAGAATGGATAAGTGAGTATAAAAAGAAAGGTTGGAGACCTTATCTTGCTACTTTGTCCATCCCTTATACATCTTTACATACCTATAGGCGAAATATGGTCTCACGAACTTAACTCCCAATGTTTCTTCTCTCCATTGTCTATACTCTTTGCTTAACTTATAACCTCTCATACCTTTTGCTTGTATAAAATCTGCAATATGAAATCTATCGTCTAACTTCATTGCCTTCTTAATTGCTTCTTTATGATCACTTATTTTCTTAGCTCCCATCTCTCTCAGCTTGTCTACAACTTTAGTACTCTTAACATCAAATATTCTTACTATGCAAACACTGTCTGCTAATTCTCCTTTAGGAGTTGGAATTACAGCACTCCATGTTGCTGCAAGCTTATTAATAGTCTCTTTAGTTCTTATAAATCCAAGAGCTTCTGCCAATGCATTTATCTGCTCTTCTGTAAAAACTCCAGATAATGCCTTTTTGAGTTTCTTATACCTTATAGGATCAAGTATTTCTTTCTTCTCTATTGTAACTATTTCCTCTGGCATTTTTGGTCTAAATGGATCTTCTTCAGTTCCTTCACCTATAACTTCAACTTCATAAAGTGCTAAAGGCTTAGGAGCATTGCTTGAAGGCGCTTCAAAGAAGAAGAATAGTCCTGTAAGTCCATATGCTCCATGCCCAAAATGCCTTACTCCCCATCTTCCTGTAGAAATATCAGTATCTGTTGCTGTCAATGTTGGAGTATCTGGAACATCTGAAGTTGGACTTGAAGCTCTATAAGAGTTTAATGTTGAACCTACAACTTCAAACTTTACCCAATACCATGCCTTGGATAGATCTACAGACTCTGTAGCCAGATCTGATATAGAGCCACCTACACACTTCCTAATTCTATGATCTGAAGATGAAGCATCCGCTTCCATCCATACACCATACCAGTTATTGTGGTCTTGATGCCTTCCAAATATGTAATCATCGTCAGCATATAATCTACACTTTAACGCTAAATCTGCAAAATTACCAGATGTTAATCTTGCAATATTGTTTGTAGCAAGTGCAAGATCTTCAATACCATAACCTATAGCTGCTAACCAGAAAATAGCCTGATCATAAACAGCTGAAGCTGTTGTTATTTGCCCTCTTGCTTTTAAGTCAGAGAACATTATTTCATTATTTGTAGTGAGCTCAATATATCCAGTTGCTGAGCTGTTCTTTAGCTTTCCAGTTCTTAGGCTAATAGTACCATCACTCTCTATAAGTATTGAATCGTCTGGAGCCCCCGCTTTAATTTTAAATGGAAAAGTATTATTAGTAGCATCCTTAATGGCAAGTTCTTTACTGTACAACACTTGTATAGACCAATAAACATCAGCGTCTGTTCTCTCTAAGTCAACAAATCCTGCAATTGGACCAGATATTTTTATCGCTGGACCAGCAGATGGTGTTAACTCAACATTTTCACCTTCGAATTTACTTGCCTTTTTAACACCAGATGTCCTTACCATTAAGCCATCACCTTCACTCTTATTGTCTTACCTGCATCTTCAGATCCAAAAGTAAGTTTTATAGTATTCGCATCTACAACAGTTACAGATTGTGGTTCGATCATTTCTCCAGTATCATCATCATAAACTACAACTAAGGGAGCAAGATCATTAAGATTATGAGTTATAGTTACTTCATAAGGTGAAACAGTTCCTATTGTAGTAACAGTTCCAAATGTTCTTGCAACAGTAAATCCTCCCATTTCCATATATGTGGCGGAAATCGTTCCAGCATTAACGATATTATAGCCATTCATGTCTAAATCTTCAAGAGCTGGTGTTACGACGATATGTCTTGTATCTGCAGAACCTAATGCAATCATTGGTATGTAAGGCTCAGCTGTTCCATAGAACCAGAACTTTGGATAGAGAGTAGATGCTGGATCTGCTGTGTCTGAAACAAAGCTTACGAAGTTAGCATTTGCTATACCATTAGAATTCATGTCGATGTTTACATATGCATCAATGTCATTTCCTGTAACAACTAACTTATCACTACCAGCAATTCTCAACGATATTTTACCTGTCGAATAGTCTGTTTCAAAGCATAAGTTTTCTATTCTATGACCAGCAATTCCTGCATTTGCTTTATCTGTTGAGAAAGCATCGAGGTATAGAGAAACATTTCCAAGAGAATATTTTGAGTCTATTTGGAAATATATGTAACTATCGCTTGCCGTAAAGTAATACCAATAAGTTCCTTTGTATATTTGGTCTGTAACTATTCTATCCGCCTGAAGCTCTGAAACATTGTAAATTTTATACTCTCCCATGTCTAAGTCTTCAAGAGCTGGAGTAAAGAATACATGCACAAATTTATCAGGAGTCTTTATGATAGGTATGCATGACTTGAACTCTGCAGAGAATATTATCTTCTTCTTAGGACATCTTATCAACTTTGAAGGAGCTTCATAAACTGTGAAGAACCATGTGCCTTCATAATTTGCAAATTCATTAAGTTTAGTATAGCCAATATTTACTTTATACCATTGCTCTGTCTCTGGATCCATTATTACAACTGTCCCATCCTTAAACGTTGCAATAACCCATCTTCCATCTGTAAATGTTCCCCAGCTATATTCTGTAACCCCAACATCAATTATGCGATAATCTGAGAGATTCATTGCATCTGCAACAAGTATTTTACCCTTTGCATCTCCAGTTTCATCTGTCTCAAATGCTCCAAAGAATTTCCCATCTATAACAGCATTATCATCTGAGAACCATGACCTGCTATAATCTGGAACTGTGAATGCTTCTTCAAGCTCAAGATCTGTTGTAAGTCTTATAACTGCAGCTTTTTGCTGTCCATAGTTTCTTGCAATTAAGAATACTCTTTTTGTCTTAGGATCATACTGTATCCATTGACATTGATAATATCCACTTATTGCTGTTGAAGCAACAATAGAGAAATCGTCTAATGATATTTTGTAAACTTGTTGAGGAGCTGAAGTTTTAAAGGGAGCAACATACAAGTATTTTCCATCCGTAGTTATTGCAGGATTAGTTCCAGTTGGTATATCGATTTCACAAACAACTCTATATTCTAATGTTTCTGGATCTAACTCTACAATTCTTAGAGGCTTTTTAGGTGGAGAATAACCACAGGGAACATATATTTTTCTTCTTGCATAAGTTGCAGAGGCTAAGTATTGGTAAAAGCTAACCTCATCAACAATAGACATTGCTTCTGGATCTATTTTTTGAACATAACCTGGAGAAGTATTGTGAAAAGTGAAAACATAGCCTTTAACAACGAGCAAATGATGTACATAATCTTTTATATTTAACGTCGAGTCTGGAGAAGCTGGAACTACAATTGAAATATCTGTAAGATTCTTTATGGTGTGATATTCCATATCTAAATGCTCTTTTATATGATCAAGTGAAGAGTTCAAACCATGCTTTCTTGGGTGTCCCCTAATTATCATAACTTACACCTCCACAATATAAATTGTAGCAGATGTAGATTCAGCTTTAGCATAAATTGCCTTAGTCGTTGGTATAGTTATCCATTCACCATTAAGAATTTTGTAATTGCAATTATCCGCATCATGACCAATATACACATTATCACCTTCAACATATAAGTGAACTTCTTTTCTATTGGGGTTCTCACCAATAATCTGTTGTGGGCTTGTAGTTACAGTTATAGGAGAAGGAGTGTTAAATAGACTTGAACCAGATGGCATATCAGATTCTCTTAAGGGTCTATACTTGCCTTCACCAGTTTCTACAAACATGACAGCCATTTTCTCTTCTGGAGGAATCTCTTCGAACTTCCTAAGTTCTTCATAATATTCAGACTTAGTCTTTCCCATAATCAACCACCTCTCTGCATTTTCCATAATATGTATAGAACTGCAAGTGTCAACAATAAGAGCCACACTATTAAGATTACAATTATTCTATCATCTAACTTCTTAATTATGACAGGACCTTTTGTAGCTATGAACGTTTGCCTTGGCTTTTCTACAAGAACTTCCTCAGTCTCATACTTTTCGAAGTATTCTTCTGGGGTCATCTGTTTAACCATAATCTTTAAACATCCGAGGGTATTAATAAAACCTATGAAGCTAAGAAAGTATCCTTTAAGTGTCATTGGAGAGCTAAGACAGGGAGATTATGTTAAGCCTGGAGAAAGAAAAAGAATTTTCTACTTAAAAATACCTAATGATTTAGTAGCATTCATAAACTACTATACCAACACTTGGGCTCCTAATGTTGTTCTTGAGCTCTACATAGATGGTGAGTTCGTGAGAAGAATAGAGAGAGAAAGTGAGAGAACAATAGATCCTCCATATGTCGCTGAAGATAGGATAGAAGTATATGCAAGAAACAACGATAAAGAAGAACACTTTATCGAGTTCGAAGTCGACGGAGTAGCGGTATTGCGAAAGGAATTAGGAATAACAGACTTATAGCTCCAGGAGGAGTATAGCCAGGAACTGATACTCCCAATTCACTCATAACATTTTCAATTCTATTGGCAGCAGTATATTTTACTGCACCTGCAAATACCAAACCTACAACTTTCTTATCCTTGCTTAATAGCAAAGATCCAGAATCTCCAGGTTCAGCCATCTTTGTTGTAATTATCTGATCAATGAATATTGCATAACCAAACGGATAACCGTGCACCTTAATCATTGCTCCAACATCCACAACTTTTCCCTCTGTAAGACAATTTAACCCTTGCTTAATTACCCTCATACCAACTGTTGCAGATTCTACACCACTATACTTCCCTATGCCAATAATTTCTTCAGAAACTAAGTCTGGCTTTATGGGTTCTACAATTGCAGCATCAACTGTATTAGGAGCATGAGGTTCTATTGGGACAAAATTAGCAAGCCTACCTATAACTCTTTTAGAATTAGCTGGTTGAACTATAGGATCACCAATTTTAGCACTGTTACAGAGTGCAACAACATGATTGTTAGATATCCATACTTTCTTACCCCTCCATATAACTACTCCTCCAAGAGTTCCAGGAGGACCTTTAATATGTGAGCATGATACTCCTCCAGGTACAGGTGTATATGGCTTTAGAAACTTCTCAAACTTAGAAACTAAAATTTTAAACCTTCCAGAAACTATGACCTTAGTCTCATATCCCATAATTTTCTCAGGAACTAAGGAAGCAGCATACCAATCTTCAACATAAACTCTTATCTCAGGATTCTTGAAGCTAACTCCAGCTATCCCCTTCTTAGCAAGAATTTCATACATTGCCATGAATACTTCTTTCTTCATCTTAGCACCCTAAACTTTGGCATTAATGGAACTACAAGCTCATATGAGCCTTCTTCGTATATCTTCATTGTGGTATAAGTCTCATAGTCTGGATGAACAACCTTTATTCTATAAGCTCCAGGAGGCAAAGAAATAAAAAGAATGCCATTAGGACCTGTAATATACCTACTGCCATCAATGTATATTTCTGCATAAGGTATAGGCTCTCTGCTAATTGCATCTATTACTCTTATTGTTAGTCTCATATTTCTCTCAATCCTCCCACGCTCATTTTAACTCCTGTTGTTGAAGCTCTTGCTGTAACTTTGTCCTTGAAGTAGTATCCCCTAATTTCAGTTATTGTTTTCTCTCCAGAAGCTGGAACTACTATGCTCAATAGATCAACTGTACCATCAGATATTGTAACTGTGACATCTACTGTATTAGAGTTTATTGCATTAACTGTTCTTAGGAAGAATGTTTTTCCATCCAGAGTTATCAAGTCTGTACCTGTTGTTGATATGTCAAATAGTTCACTCCTATACTCTATAACGTCTATAAGTTCTCTTTTTACAGGATCCCAGACCTTCATTTACACCACCTCATGGCTTTTTCTTAAACTCAGTTTCTAACTCAGGTATCTTTCCTGCTCTGAACTTAGCTTCAAGCTCTTTTATAAGTTCTGGATCTCTCACTTTTTCTATTGTACACTTAATTCCATAGAATACAAGCTTTGGCTTTAATGCAACGTCTGAATAGTTCTTAAAAACAACTGCAATTGTCCTTGTAGGTGTTGTTATGAAAGTTATTGCTGGGTTAGGATTCTCTGCAGGAGATATTTCATAATCTATTTCTGCGTCTGGAGCTTCTTTAGTACCAAACCTTGATTCTGAAGTTGGCTGATAGAATATGACCTTAATACCTTTTTGCTTTATACCAACTGTGAATATGTATATTTGGTTCCTATCAGGTTTTAGTCCATCAAGAATTATTTTGCTTGACTCTCCACCAGGTGCTACTTCTGGTCCTTCATATTCATAGTATAGGAAGTCTTTGCTAACTACGTGATAGAATTCTTCGTCTAACTTGAAGTAATAGCAAGGTTCTAACCATTTGAAGTTTTTAATAAAGAGCTCCCACTTCATGTGTGTGTCACCTCCTTAAAAAAATAAATTAGGGAGTTACACTGTAGGAGCTGCTGGTGGGTTTATTGTCTTGCCCTTAGGTTCACATACTCTTCCTAATAGTACGAGCTTAACGTCTCCTGCTGTTGTTGCATATATGCTAATTGTTAGCTTCCTGTTTTGTCCAACAATTACTGGTTGTCTTGCAATCTTAACTGGGAACTCCTTGTTTAGCTCTGCATCTTCTATGTACCATCTGTCAATTATGGATGCTCCAGACTTAAACTCAACCATTGTTACTGGAACTGTTCCAAGGATACCTACTCCATAAATTCCTATGAATTTCTGGTCTGGAACTGTTATGTCAACATATGTCACTGTTCCAGCTGAAACTGTCTTCTTCCACTCTGGAGCTGGGAATCCCATGTCAAGAGATGGGTCTAAGTCTCTTGTTACAAGTTCTGCTTCTGATAGTCCTGTCTGTTTTGTTGCTACTGCTAATAGTAAGCTATCTACAACCTCTACTATGCTTTTTGTGTCTTCAACCTTCCCAGCAAGAGTACCCACGTCCATGAGAACTCTTTTAAAGCATTGACTTATCTAACTATGTGATACAAAGGGGGGTGGGTATGTGGACAGTTTTTGACAGATTAGACTTGATAGAATGCGTAGCTTCTCACTATAAGAACTTAGGATACAAAGTTTCTACCATATTAGATAGGAAGGAACCTCCTGATATTATAGCTTGGAGAAGTAAGGGTAAGAAAATAGTTGAGAGATATATTATAGAATGTGGTAGAGATGTTAGAGATGCCATATATAGAATATTGAGGGATATGAGTTCTCCAAGACCAACACTTAAGGGGGAATATTGTATTGCTGTTCCTTTAGAGATACAAGATGAAATTCCAGAAGCAATTTTCAAGTTTGGAATAAATGTCATATTCATATCTAACAGATTTCTACATACGAGAAATGCAATTCTCAAACCAGAAAAAGCATGTGAGTATATTCACATAAGAGTAACTCCTTCGACAAAGAAATTATGGGAACAATTCTCTAAAACATTTAAAACAAAAGAAGAAGCACTACTTTGGCTACTTAGGACTAAAATGATCTATAGATTCATTAGACCTACGGTGGTATTATAGCTCCCTTAATTCTTGCTGTCCTTGCAGTAACTACACCCTTAGTTGGTGCTTGACCTACTAATATTGCTCCTAATCCTATATTTGCTAATAATACTATTATGAGATCCTTTGTTCTTTTCCAATTCTCTTCTGGAGGTAACCCTGGTCTGGGTAACCTATCTGTTGTTGCAAGTACGAGAAATGGGGAAGCAAGTGTCATTATCCAAAAAGCCTTCCTCCAATCCATTCACACCACCCCTAACCTCTTAGCCAGATCCCAAATTCCAAGAGCTATAGGTACAATTCCTGCTATCTTTATCCATCCTTTAGCCCATGATGTTATTGCAGCTCCTGCAAATATTAGTATGAAGTCTCCTATGTATGGCTTTATTGTGTTTAGGAACCATTGCAAGAAATCCTTTATGATATTTAAAATATCCTCAGTTAGACCATAAGTTCTTGCTGTTTCTGAAAGAGCCTTTGCTAATTCTGCAGGAGTCTTAAAATCTTCAGGTCTAAACCCCAACCTCCTTAATACCCTTGCAAGCTCTCTATATCTTGGATATCCCCATGCTCTAAGTTTTTCTTCCCATGTGACCATACTAAGAACTTTGAGCTTTGGAATTATAAACTGAATGTTTCAGAAGTTACACTTTCCTAAACATCTCTATAAGAAACAGGATATTTGAGACTATTGAAAGTATTGCGAGACCAACAAGAACGTATTTTCGTATTTCTTCAGCCTTCATAATAAAAATAAAAAAGAATTAGACGTAGATTGCTTTATTTGTTGATGTCTTTTCTACGTAGATAACCCTTGTCTTCTCTTCTCCTGGGTTTAGTCCTATTGCATGTGCTATTTCATCAATTATCATTAGCCATCCTGCATCCTCTAAGTATCCTTTGTATCCATAAGGAACTACATAGTTGTCGAGTGCTATTAGAGCTCCTCCAACTGCTAAGTTCTTTATGCTAACTCCTGCAATCTTGTAATCATATGGTACTTTCTTTGCTAACCACTTTATTACTTTACCAATAAACAAACCAGCAGGTCTCTTGTAGTTGACCACTTACGATCACCTCAAGACTGTTCTTAGTCCAGCAGCAAGTGTTGCAGTTGTAGGTACTCCTGCAACTCCTCTTTCTGCAGCTATTCTTTCAAGCATCTCAAGTCCTTTTCTTCTTTCTCTTCTTCTCCTCAATAGCTCTTCCTTAGTTCTTGGTCCTCCAAATACTCCCATACCTTTGTGTGGATATTTTGTCATTACTATGAATGCTGGCATAGGTATTCTTCTACCATCTGGTAGAGGAACTGTTCCATACTTTCCTGTACAGTTTTCCTTAACCCATCTTCCAAATGTTATACATGATCTAAGTTGTGAATTAGATAGTGCTCTTTTATCAACTGTCCATGGTGGAGCCTTTCTTGGGAAAAGCTTCTTCTTTGTTGCTGGGTGGTATCTCACTAACTGTATGGGCCTTGGATCAAATATATCTATGTACGCCATACCCGCCCACCCGAAGAAATATAGTAAAGTTTCTCTTAAAAAATGTGATGTATAAAAAGTTTCATTTGTTAAACAAAGGGAATAAAAAGGAGCTCAGATAAAAGTGACTGTGGATGCTCATAGACTTATAAGATTGATTAACATTCTTAGGACTTTGCCATACTCACATTTATTATGGTTGGCTTTAGAACTAAAGCTTATCGAGTTTGTCAACTACAAGACAAGAACACCTACTTTTAGAATAAGACCAAGACACAGGGATAATCCTTCCACTAAACAACTTATTGCAAGAATACTATTTGGTAGAGCTGCAAAAGCTGCAACAGGATTTAGATCTAAAATTATGCCAGACGGTAGAAAATTATCACCTGCCGCTATAGCTGTTAAATATGCATTTGAGAAATATTGGAATGAATTAAAGAGAAAATATGAGGTTCCCAAGATAACTAAGGAGGAAAAGATTCGAAGAAGTGCTCTTAGAGCTTTAGTTAGAATCTTGCCCAAGTTGGTACGTACTTCTCCACCCGAATATAGACCTTTAATTTATCGCCTGGCTTTAAAGGTCCTAAAACCTCAAAGTCATCCTCAGTCAAAATAACCCACACTGGCTCATTTAACTCCTCATCCCTTGAGAAGTAAATTTGCTTGTATGTCTCAAGTATACTTTTCTTCCCATAATATATGACTATAGAATCCAAGGGCTGAACTCCTAATTTCTCAAGCTCTTCTGGAGTTATTTCAAAATATAGCATTTGTGATTTTGGATCAATTTTTACTTCCTTTTCCGTCATTATTCCTCCCAATCATGATCACCCCTGAAGGCGTGATAATTTCTTTTATCTCATAGGTTATAAACTTCACATCCTCCATTTTTATCCCTTTCTTTTCAAGAATTTTTCTTATTTCTTTATCAATTAGGATGTAGTAACTACCAGATATTTTTCTTACATTCCCAGTTCCAACGATTCCCATGTCACAAATGTCATTAATTGCATTTATGTAACTATGTGATACGAAGTAACCTAAGAATGTTCAACAGCAATTTCCCTTTTTTGTAACTGATCTTTTTGTCGGTTAATATGTGCAGAATGGCACTTATTCCAGCCTTGGGGTCAAAATTATGGGATATGAGAGCTAAGAGAACACCATATTTGTCATGAAAAAATCTTCGATGATTTTTAACAAAAAAAGCAGGAAAATCAAGTAATCTATGGACTTTCTTATACTTCTTGCCAAGTATTACTCTGTCGATGAATTCATGAATTTTCCAAGGAGGCATAACCCCTCTCTACTTATCTTCCAAAGCTCATTATAAAGTCTTTTGACTGTTTCATTGAGCCATTTTCTCCCCTGTGGTGTGTCAAAAATTTCCTTTAGATCTGGTCTGTATTCAATAATTGTATTGTATATTTTTGGAACATCTGTAAGATATTCCTCTATCTCATCCCAGAACCATGCTATGCCTATCTTTGCAGGAGCTCCTAACTTGTTGATGTAGTTAATTATTGGTGTTACTATGTCTTCATTCTTCTCCACTACTTTCTTCACTTCCTCCTTTTTCAGTTTCTTCAGACTTAGTAGCAGTAGACTCTTCGCTTTCTCCGCCAGTTTCTTTAGCTCCACTAAACATCTCCTCCAAAGCTTTCTCTATTTTCTTCTGAGTCTCAGTTTTAGGTTGCTCTTGTGTTTGAAGTATAACTATAGCCTTTGGTTTTTGAGTTTGAGGTTGAGGAGCTTGAGTTTGCTGTGGGATTATAGGTAGTTCCCTAACTTCTTTTGGTCTTTGCTCTATGTATTTTTCAAGTACACTAAAGCCTCTCTGTATTAGATCAAATGCCATTTTTGCATAATCTATTTTACCCTCTGGGGTTCTTGGTACTTCCATTCCTAACTGGTTTTTTGCAAACTCGAGAAGCTTTTTCCTAAACTTTTCATATCTGTCGAGAGTCTCCAATGCTACTTCAATTGGCTCTCCCTTCTTATACTTCTGATATTGATCTTCCAGATATTGCAAGTTCGCTATTTCAGTGTAAACTTTATTTATCTTCTCTTCCATACTTTTCTTTATATCCTCTATTGTTTTTCTTAAGTCTTCTAATTCCTTCCTTCTTTCCTTTTTCTCAGTCTCCAATAATAGCTTATTATACTGATTCTGCAAGTTTTGAATGTTTGTTAGCACAGTATTTAGCATGTTTTGCTGCATTGCTAATATAGTTTGCATATCCTCAGCTGAACTTCTGCCTCTCATTAGTTGCATCATTTGAAGCATCATATTCTGCTGTTGTGTTATTAGCGATAGTATTAAGTTCAAGTTTTGCTGTTGTAGTTGTAAAAGCATTGGTATAATTTTATCCCAACTATCGCTTTTGCTATCGCTTCCAAACATCTTGTAAACTATGCCATAGCCCAGTAGTTCTGTCAAGCTTGGTGCAAAGTCTCTTAATTTGTCTGCAATTTTAGAGAGGGTTTCAATTTCATCCTCGGGCATAGACTTCACCACCTTTTCACCCAACTTTTCAAGGAGAGCATCAACATCTTCCTCCCTTAAGCTTCTCAAAATTAAATTTATCAGTTCCGTTCGAGTTAAACCTCGTTTTCTCGCCCAGTCTGTTAATTTCTTCAAAGTATCGCTCGAAATTTTTGCGAAGCCCATATTCCTCACCTAAAAAAATTAGTCTCAAAATAGCATTGACAACTTCAGGAGAAACTGGATGAAAAGCGTGCATAGTTGTTATAACTCTCAAAGCAAAATTTAATTTAGTCAAATATTCAAGTTTGGGACTTACGAGCTTAACAATAAACTTAAGCGCCTCTCTAAGTCTATCGTATTCTTCTTCTAAATCAGCTATATAATCCCGCCAATCAAGGTAAAACTGTATAGCCCTGTCGACAAGATCTTTCACACTTATTCCCATCTCCTTAGCTAAGGCTTCATAATTATCAACTACATGTTTTCCAACATCAAGCAAATAAGTAACACGAGCTCTCGCAAGATTTGCTTCCTGAGCACTTAAAGCTTTGAGAATTATGGCAAAAGGATCTTGTCCACCGCGAACAAGTTTCTGAGGAGGAGAAGATGGTTGTTCTTCAGGTTCGGGGATAAATTCAGGAGGAATTGGACTTTCTTCTTTAGCTTTACTTTTTTCTTCAGTTTTTTCAGAAGAACTTACAGCAGAACCTTCCAAATACTTCTTTTTTATCCTCCAGATTGTAGACCTTGAAACTCCAAACATGTTAGCAATTTCCTGAACTTTCTTACCTTGCTTTAGTAAAGAAATTATCGTTTCGATTTCTTGCTTTGTTAGTTTTTTTCCTGGCACGCGAAAGTTACACTTTTGCAATTTATTTAACTTGCGTATAATTTGTTACACTTGTTACACGTTTTGCAACATTTTTTGCAACATTGCAACGTTGCATGCAACACTTATGCAACACTGTTCGTATTGTTGCAAGATGTTGCAAGATGTTTCACGCAGCCTCCTATGTCACCACTTGACAGGGATTAAAAGGGAAGAAAGGCGGTTGTAAGGGTTTTACTGCATAACAATTGTTTTGCTGTCACACCCTTTTAGCATATTTTTTATGCAATAATGCAAATATTCGCATTCTCACAAGCGAAAGGTTTATATAGTTTGCTCGCTTATGGACTATCGAAACAATTAGCGTGTTCCCCCCGCAATGTGCGGGGGGAGAAAAAGGCGCCCGCCCCCGTCCCCGCAGTGGGGACCAGGGGTTCGCGCCCCTGGTCCCCGCTTATGGACGGGGAGAAGACATATGTCATATGTGAGATAAACCCAGAAGCACTCGTCGATGAGGAAACAACAATGCCAGCTATTGTCAGAAAATACGAAGTAAGTAAAAAAATAGCAGAGGAAATTTATAACCTGCTAAAGGAAAACGTAGAGCTTTCCACGAAATATGAAGCAGTTTTATACCATCTTGATGCTAACATTCTCGCAACCATAGCAGATGATGTAAAAGATGAAGCAGAGAATCTAATAACAGATCTCGAGAAAGAAAAGAGAATATGGGGAGACGAACAGACAGCAGTTAAGTATATTATAGAGTCAAACAGGAGCATCAAAAAAGAACTAAAAAGCATTGAGCTTGATATTAGAAATGCAGTTAAATTTGCAGAGCAAGATATGAACAAAGAAATTTATTGGGATGACATTGACGAAGAGGAAAAAAAGGAGATAGAGAAGCTAATTAAGGGAAAAGTAATAAAAGGAGAAGCTCTTATGTGCGGAGAAGATGTCGTGTCATATGTTGTCTTAGCTGAAGCCTAATTCTTTTTTCTTTTTCTTTTGCGGATAGGACGGGGGCGGAGTTCTCATGTTCATGCTTATGG
>Ga0190314_1000107_pt1 | contig 34596 bp, 35 predicted proteins | sample 4870071112_MG_FD_165055 | JGI IMG/M metagenome (GOLD analysis project Ga0190314, IMG submission 165055) | Hydrothermal vent sediment bacterial communities from Southern Trench, Guaymas Basin, Mexico - 4870-07-11-12_MG | ecosystem: Environmental > Aquatic > Marine > Hydrothermal vents > Sediment ...
AAATTGATCAACACAGCTGAAAAGAAGGGTATACCCTACCAAATGGAGGTCCTCATCTTTGGTGGTACGAATGCGGCTGTACTTCAGAGAACAAGGTATGGTATACCCAGTGCCACTGTTTCCATTCCAACAAGGTATCTCCACACACCATCGGAAATGATAGAACCTTCAGACGTCGAGAAGACGATCGAACTTCTCACTTCCTATCTGGAGGGTGGATGATGGATAGAGTGTCGCTGAGCACGACACAGGCGAGGATACTTTTTTGGGTCGTCGTCATACTTGCTTGCACCGTGATAGGCCTTTTCTCCTACAACATCTACTTAAAATGGAAACTGAAAAACGTCGAAGTTAAGATAGTGGAAATTAAACCCGTCGTGTTGAACGTTCCAGAGAAAGTGGAAATGGAAGAGGAGGAAATCACGGAGGTACCCACTTCTTTGATCTTCGAAGAAGAGAGGTTCGATTACGAGGAATTAATGATGAAAGCGACGGATACAGTAGAGAAAGGACAGGAGGTTTCCGTCTTTGTTTTGAGTCCCGATGATTCACTGAGACTGATTCGAGCGTCGAAATTACCTTATCTCATAACAAGAGTTTCAACTGATACTTACTCCGTTGCTCTGATGGGGAACTTCCAACCTCCCTCTCTGGTTCCTCAAAAGACAGTTTACGGTGTTTACGTCATAACCAGTCTTTCTAAAACACACGCCGACGAGATAGCTTTTGATTTGAGGCTTTTGAAGTTACCCTCTTATGTCCTCATCTTTGAGAGAGAAGGAACAACTTATTATTCCGTAGTTGTCGGAGCTCTTCCGACTTACAACATGGCAAAAGATTATTTTGATAGGATGGATTGGGAATTGATAATGAAGAAACTCGATCTGAGGTCGCCAGGATTTGCAGGGAGGGTTACTCCTTGAGAGCCACACCGTCTGAAAGAAGGGCTATTCTTATTCTGATGATAGCTTTTTTTGCTCTTTTAGGGTTGATCGTTGAGAAAGATAAGGTAACATCCGAGGGGAAAAAAGAGGTTACCAAACCAAGGACGGTAAAATTTCCCATAAATATAAACGAAGCGGATGTTGCAACTTTGGAAACTCTACCTGGAATTGGGAGAGAGAAAGCTGAGGAGATCGTCGCGTTTCGAGAGAGAAATGGCCCTTTTGATAAGCCGGAAGACATCATGGAAGTTTCTGGAATAGGTAAAAGCACGTTCAATAAGATAAGAGATAAGATAACCACTGGTGTGCCTTCGAAGAGCACGAACGTCAGGAAAAGAATGATAGATTTGAATACGGCTGATCTGGAGGACCTGATGGAGTTGCCCTACATAGGAAAGGTCAAAGCAAAGAGTATATTGGAATACAGAGAAAAACATGGTCCTTTCCGAAAGATTGAGGATATTTTGAAAGTACCTGGAATAGGTCCCAAAACTTTTGATAGGATAAAGGATAAGATATTTGTGAGAGGAGGAGAATAGAGATGAAGATGGTACCAATTTTCATAATTTTGGGAGCGTTACTCGCAACTGTTCTGATATCTCAAAACCCTCAAGAGAACTTTAGGATTGCCTACATCGATATAGCGAAAGTCACGGAGAATTACAAAGAGATGAAAGAGTTAAATGAAAAGTACAGAAAAGATTACCAGTTTTATCTTTCCAAATTGAAGGAGATGGAAAGTGAGATAGAAAAGATGAAAGAGGAGGGAGCATCTGAAAGTGAAATAGCAGCGAAGCAGAAGGAGCTTCTATCCAGGAAAGCAGAGTATGAGGGTTTGTTGAAGAGGGAATATGAACCTAAAATTCAGAAAATTTTGAACGAGGTTGTGAATAAGGTTAAAGAATACGCGCAGTTGATGGGATACTCTTTGGTGCTGAATAAACAGAGTCTCATCTATGGGGATGAAACTTACGATATAACAGAACAGGTTATAGCCTACATGAACAGTGGGGAGAACGAGAAGTGAGGGAATACATAATCTGTGAAAATCTTGTGAAAAGGTTTGGAAGGAAAACCGTTGTGAAAGGTGTAAACATGTTCATAGAAAAGGGTGAAGTGGTGGGGCTACTCGGCCCTAACGGTGCTGGGAAAACCACCATCTTCAACATGATCCTGGGAATAGTGGTTCCCACTTCTGGGAGGATATTCTTAAGCGGAATAGACATAACGAACTTTCCAGTTTATAAGAGAGCTCGTATGGGTATAACTTATCTTCAGCAGGAGACATCCGTTTTCAACGGTATAACGGTGTGGGAAAACTTGGAACTGGTACTTTCTTTTTTCGAAAAAGACAGGTCGAGAAGGGAAACGATCATAGAAAAACTGTTAAAAGATTTTGGAATTTACGAGCTTAAGGATCAGCTCGCTGGAGATCTCTCGGGTGGAGAGAAAAGAAGGCTTGAGTTGGCTAGGATGATGACTTTGAACCCTTCATTTCTTCTTTTGGATGAGCCTTTCGTCGGTATAGATCCAAAAACCGTTAAGGACATTCAGAGAATGGTGCTGGAGTTGAGGAAAAAAGGGCTTGGGATAATAATAACAGATCACAACGTCGATGAACTCGTGGAGGTTGTGGATAGACTCTACATCATTCATAAAGGATCTATAATAGCGGAAGGTCCCCCAGAGAGAGCGTTAACTGACAAAAAGGTCAGAGAGGTGTTTCTCGGAGTATGAGAGTTGGAGTTGTGGGGTACTCTGGGCCAGTGGATCTTCCTCCCGTATCGGAGCTGAAGGATGTTTGTATAGAACTTGGACGTGAGCTTGCAAGGTCTGGTTATATCGTTTTCAACGGTGGGAGAGACGGTGTTATGGAGCTGGTATCAAAAGGAGTTAAAGAAGCGGGGGGCACCACTATAGGGATTCTACCGTCATCTTCTTATGCGAATAGCTATCTATCTCTTGCTATAGATACTGGACTTGATTTTCAAATGAGATCTTTCATAATGCTTAAAAACGTTGATGTTGTTGTATCTATCGGTGGAGAGATAGGGACCGCCATCGAGATCCTTGGGGCATACGCATACAGTGTTCCTGTCATCCTTTTGAGGGGAACTGGAGGATGGACGGACAGATTCTCAAAGGTTCTGATAGATGATAAATACCTCGATAACAGAAGAAAGGTGGAAGTGTATCAGGCTTGGTCCGTTGAGGAGGTTTTGAAGATAATTGAGAGAATAAAGGGGGGATAATCCCCCCTTTGTTCTCATCTTTCGTACATGGTGTAGGTGAAGTGCTCTTCTGGATCGTTAATGGTTATGGTTCTAACGATCGTCTTGTACCCACCTTTCACAAGAGTCAGTTCGTAACTTCCGTAATCCAGTTGTACCGTCATAGGTGTCGTCCCGTAGTAGTATCCGTCTATGAAGACCATGGCACCTTCCGGAGTGGTGTTTATATAAACCGTTGAATATCTCGGAATGGGTGTGAGAGTGATTTCCAGGACTTTTCTTTCACCCGGTGCGAGTATAACTTCATCTTCCCAAATCTCGTAATCCGTTTTCTTAACCTTGATGGTATGTCTTCCAGGTGAAAGTTGTAAAGTGAGGCCGTATGTACCCGTGATTCCTTTGTAGGATCCATCCACGTACACTGATGCCCTGGTTGGATCCGTTTTAACAACCAGGGTTGCTTTCACGGGCTCAAGGGTGAGGTGAACTCTCGCTGTTTCACCGTAATCAACGTATACTCTCTTCTCCCTTGTCGTATATCCTTCCTTCTCAACCCTCACATCGTGACTACCTGGATCCACATCGACCGTCACAGGTGATATTCCTACATAAGTATCATCTACATAGACCCTCGCACCGGAAGGAGTCGTTGTAACTTCGACTTGAGTCCTAGCGGGTTTTCCAAATACCCTCGTTATCTCATTTGCTCTGACTGTAACGACCTCTTCGTAAGATTCTCCTCCCTCAAAGTACATCACCACGTAGTGTGTGCCTTCATCCATCAAGAGGGTAATGGGAGTTTTTCCCTTGTAAGATCCGTCAACGTAAACGTATGCTCCCTGAGGATCAGAATCCACAATCAAAGTTCCATAGGTTGGTCTGTAACCAACGTAGAAGAACGTGATATCCGAAGCCCATTCTTTCCCAAGATAAGGTATTATCTTCTCCTGAACGTATTTTTCGGGATTCGTCGAAAGGGTTGGAAAACTCTTTATTCTTCCCAAGCTTTTGATCTCAGAGAACAATGGTATCAACTTCGTTGAGGCTATTATCTGTACATACTCTTTCCCCTCAGGTGGAGATATCTTGAGAGAATAGTTCTTGGAGGGTATCTTGTAGATCCTGTTTGCCACTATGTAGTTATTACTCTCATACTTGTTCGGAAAGAGAAGCTCTATCTTCCCATCGGGTGTGATATCGTATATCAGAACATAGCAATTTTTATTCGCCTTGAAGAATATCTCTATCTTCTCTCCTATGTGGTAGACAGATCCTTCGGGTTTGTTGAGCCAAACATCGATCTTGAATTCGGATGGTTCCGGAACGATTATGATTCTATGAAGCTGGTAAGCAGAGAAAGCGCTTACGATGGCTATTGTTAGCAAAAGACCTATGAGAATTTTTCTCATAAAGCTCACCTCCTAAGGTATTACTTTGGAATGTAATCAAAGGTGTCAAGGGGCATGACTACCTCCGCTCCCAATACCTCTGGACCGGTGATTTCTATCTTCTCTGGTGATGTGGGAACGCTTTGGACGAAGACTGCTATACCGTGAGTTTCATCCACAAGGTTATCTCCAAGGTAATGTGACCCTGATCCTCCGAGCTCTTGGTAGAAGGTCACTTCATACTTTCCTGTTGCTTGTTTTTCAAACCTTACAAAAACGTATTTGTCACCCTCAATTACAATCTTGGATGGAGCGGATTGGGATATTGAAGCGTACCACTCGTAATCTTCCCCATTCTTTACCCAATATATATCCACATCGTATGAAACGGTGTGCGCGCTCCTTTTGGTTTCTATCTCGGAGGTATCTGCATCTGAAACTTCTATTCCATCTGCAAAAATACCATTAGATCCGTAGAAGGAGTATCGCTCATTATAAGAAGAAGTTCCTGGACTGTACCATAGAACGACAACGGGAGTTGAAGAAAGAGAATAACCGTGATGCTTGTTGATCCACCAATTTTTCACAATCTCAGCATCACTATCCCAGTTTCCAACTATTTCCACTATCATCTCTTCTTTTTCATAGATATGAGAACCTATCGAAATGTTATGCCTTGAAACCTCATTTGTTACAACATCCATAACGTGGGAGGGACCATTTCCAATATACCACGCACCCTCTCCATCCAAAGATTCAAATTCGTCACCAGAGCTGACGGATACACTGTAGTATCCTGGAGAGAAAAGAAACGGCACGAAGTCAACTTTCACCACTTCTCCTTCTTCTAAGTTATCGGTTTGAATGTGAACATAGAGTGATGGCGTGAGGGTACACGACATCAAAGCCAACAATGGAATAGAAAGAACGATGAACCAAAGAGAAAACTTTTTCACGTTTAACACCCCCTTTATGTTTTAGACCATTCAAAAAAAGTTGTGTTCAAATCCTTTCAACTTTTGAAAGGGCAATCCCTTTCAAAGACAGTCCAAGAAGAATGGAAAAGGTAACTGTTGACGTTCCTCCATAGCTTATGAACGGAAGCGGAATGCCTGTAACGGGCATGAGACCCATGCACATTCCAACGTTTTCGAAGACGTGAAACCACAGTACCGTTGAGACACCCACTAAGACGAGTTCCCAGAATTCACTTTTAACGTAACTGATGCTTCTGTAAATTCTGTAGAAGAGGAGTGAATAAAGCGCTATCAGAGATGATATACCAACGAATCCCAATTCCTCCCCCAGAACCGATACCACGAAGTCGGTATGGGCTACAGGAACGTACTTCTTCAAATTCGCAGGTCCTCTCATGTATCCCTTTCCAAAAATGCCCCCCGATCCTATAGCGTGTATGGATTGAAGAACGTTGTACGACGCGTCTGTACTGTAAGCTTTCGGATTCAGATAGGCAAGTATTCTCTCTCTTTGGTAATCCTCTAAACCGAAGAAGTAGAAAAAGGGGGCTATGACGAGTATGAGAACCAGGGTGTAAATCACGTATCTTTTTTTGATCTTAGAAGAAAAACACATGGTAAGCCATATTATACCAAAGAGTAACGAGGTTCCAAGATCTGGTTCCAAAAGTATCAAAAAGAGAGGGATTCCAGCTACGATCAAACTATTTATGAACGTCAAAAATCCCGTTCCTTTTGTTAAGACTCTGGAAAGTGCTAGAACGACGGCTATCTTGGCAAGATCAGATGGTTGAAAGCTCCCAAACGGAAATTTGAACCATCTTTTCGCCCCACCCACCGTTGGCCCGAAGAAAAGAACCAGTATCAGCAGGCCAATGGAGAGGATGTAAAAAGGTACAATCCAGCTTTTTATGTATTCTTCTTTGATCAGAAGAATACTCATCATAGCAGAAAATCCGAGGATATCCCACAGAATCTGTCTCTTCAAAAGATAGACCATATTTCTGGGCTGGACAGCACTTTTCAAGATGAAAATGCCAAAGACCATCAATATGGCCACTACTGCTATGAAAAATATATCTATCTTCCTGTTCTCCCAAGGCAGAAGTATCACACTCCCTCTTTCAATACCTTCTCGATTCTCTCAAGAGCCCAATCTATTTCTTCTTTCGTTATGACGAGAGGAGGAGCGAACCTTATAACCTGTTCATGGGTTTCTTTAGCTAAAATCCCCAAAGTTGCAAGCTTTTCACAGAAAGGTCTCGCTGTCCCATACTCTTCTTTTACTTCAACTCCTATCAGCAGACCTTTCCCTCTCACTTCCTTTATGAAAGGAGATTCTATCTTCTTCAACTCGTTCAAGAAGTACTCACCTAGCTCTCTTGCCCTCTCTGGGAGTCTCTCTTCGATGATCACATCTATCGAGGCTATACCAACTGCGGCAGCTAATGGATTTCCTCCAAACGTTGAACCGTGTTCATTTGGGCCTATCACGTTCATCACATCGTCATTCGCAAGCGCAGCGGATACCGGATACACTCCTCCCCCAAGTGCTTTCCCCAGAACCAAAATATCGGGTCTTGCATCTTCCCACTCGAAGGCAAATAATTTTCCTGTTCTTCCAAGACCCGTCTGTATCTCATCCAGTATTAAAAGAACATTCCTTTCTCTCGTAATCTCCCTTACCTTTCTCAGATATCCTTCAGGAGGAATTCTCACCCCTCCCTCTCCCTGTATCGGCTCAAGGAGAACAGCGATGGTATTCTCGTCTATAGCGTTTTCTATTGCTTTTTCATCACCGTATGGAACCACTTCGAAACCAGGTGTGAAGGGTCCGAAACCTTCTTTGTAAAGTTCCTCTGTTGAGAACGATATCACGGTTATGGTCCTTCCATGGAAATTCCCTTCCGCTACGATCACCTTTCCCTCGTATTTTGGTATACCCTTTTTCACATATCCCCATTTCCTCGCTATCTTAAGAGCCGTCTCAACAGCTTCAACACCTGTGTTCATTGGGAGTGCTTTATCGTATCCTGTGACATCATGAAGTTTTTTCAGAAACCTTCCCAGAACGTCGTTGTGAAACGCTCTACTGGTTAGGGTTATCCTTTGTGTTTGCTCCATCAAGGCTTTCAGGATCTTGGGATGTCTATGACCTTGATTCAAAGCGGAGTAGGACGAGAGCATGTCAAGATACTTTTTACCTTCCACATCCCATACCCAAACACCTTCGCCTTTCTCGAGAACAACAGGGAGTGGTAAATAATTGTGAGCACCGTACTTCTCGTTCAACTCGATATGAGCTCTGGTGAGTTCCACATGAATCCCTCCTTATCACTTTTCTACAATGTTTATGATATCACTTCTGTGGATCAAACCACCATACGTATCCAGGACCACATCCAACTTGTAATTCCCTTCTTCCGTGAAGGCGATCTTCTCCCATGGAAGAACTTTATATATTTCAACTTGGGAATAAGGTTCAAGCCATATTCTCAGGTTTTTCATATCTTTGGAAAATATGGGAAAGTTGTCGGATACAACGAGCGTCAGCCTTTTAACGAGGATGTATCTATCCTTGTTCGTATCGTTCACCAAATAAACATGAAAAAATATCTTGTCACCTTTCATAGCGTATTTTGGAAAGTCTGTAACGATCCTTATACCTCTGACATCAGCATCTGGATTCTTTATGACGGATATAGAAGTTGCCTTCGAAACTATTCCTTCATCTGTATATACAGAGGCCTTTATCACGAATTTCCCTGTTTCAGGAGAAGGTATCTCTATCTCGCCCACCGAGATACTTTCTTCTGGCCCCACCTTTATCACTTTTGATAGATTTTCTGTCCTTTTTAAGATCACTTCTCCGTTCTTCTCCATTGTTATCTGAACCTTATTTATCTTGATATTTTTGAAAGACCCTGAAAAGTTCACGATGTTTATAACAGGCTTTATGCTCTCATCTAGAAAGTAGAACATGGAAAGATTTGAAAAAGCTATGTCCAGTTTCTCCACTACTTCTATTTTCTTCGATATCTTCACATTCTTTTCGTTCACATTCATCGAGACGGTCACGTTGTAATCCCCTGGTTTCAGATTCTTTAGTTCCATTTCCCGTCTTAGATCAAAGACCAGTTTTCCCTCGAACTTTTTCAGTGTGAACGGAACTTTATGAGGATAATCAAAAGTGTATACTTTATCTTCCCCTCTCATTATCTCAAAGTGATATTCGCTTATTGTAACTTTTTTCTCTCCTGGATCCCTGTTGTATATCCAAACTTTCACATCCAGAGGTTTAGACGATATGATTTCATCTTCCGCTTTTATGACGACCTGAAGTCCATCGACGACTCCTGGTATAGGGGGTCTCCTTGAGATGTATATCCTCACCACAACAAGCATCGAAAAGGCAATGGCCAGGTTCGCTAACAGAAAAAGGAGGCTTCGCCTCCTTGCGTTAAATCTGGCTCTTCGTTGTCTTTCTTTCTCTTCATCCCTTTTTCTCCACTCCTCAGGACTTCTCGTATAGTACTTCATGACACCATCGTCACCCTCAAAACCTCTTCTGTACTGGTTATACCCTCCAGAACCTTTTCCATACCGTCGATGAACATAGGTCTCATACCTTTTTCAACGGCTTTTCTGAAAAGCTCTTGTTCTGTAGCACCCTCTGCTATCATCCTTCTTATGTCATCGTCCACTATGAGTACCTCGGCTATAGCAACTCTTCCTTTGTACTTCATTCCCCTACATTCTGCGCAGCCCTCCTCAGATGGGAAGTAAACGATGGGATCCCTATCGGGGAAATGCTCTCTCACTATCTTAACGAATTTTTCTTCCAACCTTCCTTCAACTTTGCAGGAATTGCAGAGTTTCCTGACCAATCTTTGAGCGATTATCCCAAGGAGAGAAGTGCTCAGAAGATGAGGATCCACTCCCATTTCAACGAGTCTTGCTATGGCGGCAGCTGCCGTGTTGGTATGCAAAGTGCTCAGAACCAGGTGTCCCGTCAAAGAAGCTTCCACAGCGAGTTGTGCCGTCTCTTTATCCCTGATCTCCCCTACCATTATGATGTCTGGATCCTGCCTCAGGAAAGCCCTAAGGTACCTCGCAAAGGTGAGCCCTATCTCTGGGTTGACCTGGCATTGATTAACTCCTTCTATGGTGTATTCTACCGGATCTTCGGCCGTTATTATGTTGACATGATCTCCTTTGAGAGCGTTTATCATAGCGACAAGGGTCGTCGATTTTCCGCTTCCTGTTGGTCCTGTGACGAGTATAATGCCGTATGGTTTTTCTATCAAACTTTTAATTCTTTTGTAGTTGTATTCACTGTAACCAAGTTCCTCAAGTTGTTTGTTCGCCGCAGAAACTTGAAGTATTCTCAAGACGATTTTTTCCCCAAAAACGGTGGGCATTGTGGATACCCTGAAATCGTATTGTTCGCCGTTCCGAACGGTGTAGAATTTTCCATCCTGTGGGAGTCTCTTTTCAGAAATGTCCAGGTTCGACATTATCTTTATTCTCGTAACGACACCACTGTGTTGGGCTTTTGCGTAATCCAGAACCTTCCTCAAAACGCCATCTATTCTGTACCGCACTCTAACATAATTTTTAAACGGTTCTATGTGAATATCACTCGCTCCAAGATCTATGGCTCTGTTTATCAGGCTACTTACAAGACGTACGATAGGTGCCGTTTCCTCCTCTACCTCTAACTCTTCTTCCTCTTCCTCAAGAGGTTCTATCGTTACGAAGGATTCCTCAACGAGATCCGTCGGGGTTCCCAAAACGTAGGTCTGGTAAAGGAGAGAGTAATCTTCTGACGTTACAAAATATACCTCTGGATCCCTCCCAGTTAAAAATCTTATCTCCTGTCTTATTCTAGGAAGATTTATACCACTATCAGTCACTACAATGAGTGTTCCATCATCTTTTTTGTCTATGGGTATGACACGCAATTCCTCTATGATGCTTTTTGGGAGAGAACCAAGTATGTTGAGGGGGATATTTTTAGGTAGATCTTTGAGGACAGGGATTCCATACTGTTCACTTAGAGCTTCCACAAGCTCCTCGGAAGTAATGTATCCCATCTCTATGAGGAGCTCTCCTAACGGTTTTTTCAACTCCTTTTGCGCTTCCATAGCTTCCATGAGTTCTTTTTCCGTTATGTATCCCTTTTCTATCAATATTTCTCCGAGCTTTCGATACCTTTTAGGCATCAGATCATCCCTTCAAGCCCGAATCTGTAGACTGCGGGAATATCGTTTTCTGGGAATAGGAATTTCTCTTCCTCATCGAAACTGGTTGCTATCAGTATTATCCTCATTTCGTCCTCTGGTATATCTTCATCTATGATCAGTCCAAACTTCACATCGGCGTCTTCATTGCTGTTCTGTCTTATTATCATCGCAGCTGCGTGCATCTCCTTAAGTTGAACGTTGGGGGGAGCTGAGATGTTCAGTATGATGGATCCTGCGTTCTCTATCGGGTGCTCTATCAGCCTACTTTCCATCGCTTTTCTTGCAGCCTGGACAGCTCTCTCGTCACCTTTTCCTACACCTATCCCCAGCATGGCCGCTCCTGCGTTTCTCATAACGGATTCTATGTCAGCAAAATCGAGATTTATATAACCACGCTTGGTTATGAGCTCTGATATGCCTTTCACTCCTTGATGAAGGGTTTCATCCGCTTTTAAGAAAGCATCCACTACTGTAACATCCGATTGGAGTTCCTCGAGTAATTTGTTGTTGGAGATCTTTATGAGGGTATCGACTTTGTCTTTCAATCTTCTCAGACCTTCTATGGCTACTTTCCATCTCCTGTTACCTTCAAAGTAGAAAGGTGTAGTGACGATGGCAACAGTTAATATTCCCATCTCTTTTGCTATTCCAGCTATAACGGGGGAAGCGCCTGTTCCAGTTCCCCCACCGAATCCAGCGGTTATGAACAGCATATCAGTATCCTCGAGGATCTCTCTTATTTTGCCTTCACTCTCGTACGCCGCTTGCTCTCCTATAGCCGGATCTCCTCCTGCTCCCAGACCTTTAGTTAGATTCTCTCCAATCTGAATCTTCATCTCTGCTTGGTTGGCTTCAAGAACCTGAAGATCCGTATTCACAGCGACGAATGTAACTCCATGTATCCCCGCTTCAACCATTCTATTTATGGCGTTGTTACCAGCACCACCCACTCCCATGACCCTTATAGTGGGAATTCTCTTGGAGGGAATTTTTCTCGCTTTCTGCTCGACTTCTTTATTAATATCCAGATCGAATCCCATCGTCTTACCCCCTTTTACCAGAGGCTCCTGAAGAAATCCAGGATTTTCTTCACAAAAGAAGAGGATTTTTGTGTTGAAGGCTGATACGGATTCTTAGCCATACAGAATATACTTCCAAACGCCGCAGAAAAAGAGGGATCTGCTGATATATCTTCGGATCCCACAACAGGAGGGTTACTCGACGTACTGTAACTCCCCGTTCTCACAGGTGCTTTGAAGACATCTGCTGCAAGATCTATCAATCTCGGAATCTTAGCCCCACCTCCTGTGAGAACGAGTCCACCCGGTATACCAACGTCTCTAAAATCGGGAATGGATATTTCGAGTTCTCTGTAAATCCTTCTGGCTTTATTCAAAATCTCCCTCAAACGTGCATGAATTATCGTTGCAAGTTTTTTCTTGCCAACACTTCTCACGCTTCTTCCGTCGAGTCCTCTGTACTCAACTTCTTCATCTTCGATATCCATGTATTGAGCATTGCCATGAGTCATAAGGAGTCTTTCCGCTTCATCCATAGAGGTTCCAAGAATACTGGCCACGTCTTTTATGACATGTTTTATACCAAGAGGGATTGAGACAACTTTTATTGGCACACCGTTTTGATAAGCTATGAAACTGGAAAAATTGTGGCCAAGGTTCAAAACGACGACACCGCTATCTTTTTCCATTTCTGAAAGTACTCCTTCAGCGGATGCAACAGGAGATGCTGAAAAAGTTGGTTCGAATTCAAACACATCCATGAGGGAGTTTCTATACATTTCGCCTACTGAATAAGGAAGAACCACCACTATAAACTCTCCTTCCAGTTTCGTGGCGCTCATATCTATCGGATTGAAAACCATTCTCCTACCATCTATGAGAAATCTTTTTGGATATATATGAAAAACCATTCGACCATCATCTTCTGAAAGTTTCTCTATGGAAATCTCTTTCAGCCTATCAACATGCCCTGGAGCCACATGGACTTTTTCACCTTCGTCCGAGAGGACAAGCTCGTTGGAAATGTTCACGATACCGAACTCGAAGCTGCTGAGGGATATCACAAAATCCGAATTCATGACTTTTGGGGTCTGTTCAGATAACTCTTCTAGCAATCTGTTTAGGGATTCCTTGAAAGCAACAGCGTCTTTTATCTCCCCCCCATCTATTCCCCTGGATCTGACACTGGAATAAGCAAGAAGTTCCCATGTATCACCTTTCCTTCTCATAACGATGCCTTTTAGATGATAGGATCCTATATCAATAGATGTGAACATTTCATATTTGGCCATCTTCATCACCCCTCAACTCGACTATAACCCCATTAGGAGAAAGAAAATAAACCCTTTTTGGTACCATCACATCAAAGCTATCCTCGATCACGTTGAAGTATTTCTTCAAGTCTCCCCACCTACGAAAGTATACCACTATTCCTTTTAACAAAATCACATATCTTTTCCCTAGGGAAATGCCTGCCAGGATCGGACTACGAATTATATCCTTAATATTATATAAAATTTTTTTGTCAGAAACCGAAAGCTCCAGATCAATGATGTCCACATCTTGCAAAAAAGGAAGCCTCATGAGATCGGATTTACTGGCCAATCCCAGGAGTTTACCATTCAAGGAACAGGTGTAGTATCTACCATCCAGATATATAACAAAACAAGGTTTTTCCTCCTCTACGAATATGGTACCATTCCTCAGCTTGAAGTCCTTAACTATCGGATGTGGAGGAACTTTGGGGACATTCGGAGCGTACCTTGGAAACAAAACGACGAATTTTTCTGGTTCAATTCGATAGAACCTTTCTCTTTCAAAAGCTTGAACTCCTTTCCATATCAGGACAGTACATAAGAAAACCATCGTGAAAAAAAGAAAAGGTAGCACCTTCATCTTTACACGTCCAGATTGACCGCTTTCAAAGCGTGCCTTTCTATGAACTCTCTCCTGCTCAGAACGTCACTTCCCATAAGAATTTCAAAGAGTCTATCGGCCTCTTCAGCGTTTTCTATCGTCACCTTCAATATTTTCCTTGCCTTTGGATCCATGGTTGTCTCCCAGAGTTGCTCAGGATTCATCTCACCGAGTCCTTTGTATCTTTGTACTTCATACCTTTTACTCTGAGTTTCAAGATCTCTCATGATTTCCCTCAATTCCTCGTCGCTATACAGATACATATCGTTTCCATCTACTCTCACCCTGTACAAAGGAGGAAGAGCAATGTATATCCTTCCTTCTTCTATCAAAGGTCTCATGTATCTGTAAAACAATGTAAGAAGGAGCGTTCTTATATGTGCTCCATCTATATCAGCGTCTGTCATTATTATTATCTTTCCATATCGTAATTTTGAGATATCAAATTCATCCCCTATACTCGTTCCTATTGCTACTATGATATCATTTATTTGCTCATTTTTTAACAACTTATCAAAAGAAGCTTTCTCAACATTCAGAATCTTACCTCTTATAGGAAGAATCGCCTGAAATTCTCTGTCTCTGGCTTGTTTCGCAGAACCTCCTGCAGAGTCACCTTCAACAATGAAAAGCTCGGACTTTTCAAAATCTGTTGTCGAGCAGTCTGCCAATTTTCCTGGTAAAGAAGTATTTTCCAGGACATTCTTTCTTCTCACCATTTCTCTTGCTTTCTTTGCGGCTTCTCTCGCTCGCATAGCCTGGTAGGCCTTGTTCAAGATAGTTTTTATCATCTGCGTGTTGGCGTCGAAGATCCTGGTAAGTTCTTCTCTCATGATCCTTGAGACGGCTTCATAAACCTCTTCATTACCTAACTTTGACTTCGTTTGACCCTCAAACTCGGGATTCTTCAAGAAGACACTTATGATGGCGGTTAAGCCTTCTCTAACATCTTCTCCATGGAAAGATTGATCCTTCTTCAGGATGTTCAATTTTTTCCCGTACTCGTTCATTAACCTGGTGAGAGATGTTTTGAAAGCTGTGAGGTGGGTCCCACCATCAACAGTTCGAATGGTGTTTGCAAAGGATATGATATCTTCCTCGTAAGAATATGTATATTGCATGGAAACTTCTACCAATATACCATTTTTTTCACCTTTAAAATGAAGTATGTTGTGAAGAGTTTTTTTCCCTTTGTTAAGGTACTTAACATATTCCGAAATTCCTCCTTCAAATTTGAAACACTTTCTGATGCCGTTTCCTTCGTCTTCGAAGATGATTCTCAAACCGGGTATGAGGAATGCCAGTTCTCTCAAGCGGTTTTCCAGAATATCCGAATCGAATTCCGTTGTGGAGAATATTTCCTTATCAGGTTTGAATCTGACAAGTGTACCGTGTTTGTTCGCTTCTCCAATTACCTCCACCGGTGTTTTCGGAACACCTCTCTCGTATCTCTGTCTGTACGCTTTCCCACCCCTAAAAACGAAAACTTCCATCCATTCAGAAAGAGCGTTAACAACGGAGACACCAACCCCGTGTAACCCTCCACTTATCTTGTACGAATCTTTAGAAAATTTTCCGCCAGCATGGAGTGTTGTCATTACAACCTCAAGAGCACTTTTGCCTACTTCTGGGTGTATATCAACAGGTATTCCTCTTCCATCATCCTCCACTTCCACACTTCCATCCATCTTCAAAGTAACCCTTATGTTTTTGCAATATCCAGCCAGTGCCTCATCTATACTGTTATCAACTACTTCGTAGACGAGATGATGAAGGCCTCTCTTTCCTGTTGAACCTATGTACATGCCTGGTCTTAACCTAACGGCTTCCAAACCCTTCAGAACTTTTATACTCCTTGCTGTGTACTTTTCCACAAACTCACCTCCTTTTCAGAACGACCTTCTTTACAATCTCGATTCCAGCTAGATCGTTGAACTTTCTCTTTATCTCATCTTTCAAGAAAGATATTTCCATCAGCCATATAGGATCATCACAGGTTATTACCAACGTGTTTCCATTGATAAATGGCGTTGTATGTCTTGCAACGTGTTCACCAACGATCCCTTCCCATTCTCTCAGTACCATTCGTGATTTTATCTGGAGGAACAATTTATTCCTTCTGGCCAATTCATCGAGTATCTCCCTTAACTCCTTCATGATATCCCTTCCCAATTTTCTTTTCTTTCTCTGATGAAATTCTCAAAGTTCCTTCTCAGCTCATCGGTTAGAGTACCAGTCCCTGTCTCAAAAAGAACTTTCTCTTCGATACCTCTTACAGGAACGATCCCCACACTCGTGTGAGTTAGGAAAACTTCATCAGCATTTATCAATTCCTTCAATTCCATCCATCTTTCCTCGATCGGTATCCCCAGCTCTTTAGCAAGAGCAATCACGTTCTCCCTGGTTACCCCATCCAATATACCCGAATCTGTAGAAGGTGTTACGATCCTCCCTTTTTTCACGATGAAAACGTTACTGAACGTTCCTTCACAGACCTGACCTTTAGGACCCAGCATGATGTTATCGTAGCTGTCCTTTATAAAGATCCTTGCGAGCAAAATATCAGCACGTGCTGTCATCTTCAATTGAGGCGGTATGGACAGAGGATCCGCTTTTCTAACACTCGATATACCAATCCTGACCCCTTGAGAAACGTCAATACTCTTCAACTGTGAAAATATGAAAAAAATTTTCCCGGATCTCGGGATCTGAAATGCTTGTATTCTGCTTTCACACCCCAATTTTTCTATTCCATCGAGAACGATTTTCAGAAAATTTCTAAAATTTATTGATATCTCTTCTCTTAAGTAACTCAAAGATCTTTTCATCCTATCGAAGTGTTTTTTCAAAGCGAAGGGTTTTCCATCGTACGTTCTTATAGTCTCGTACACCGCTCCATACATCTGTTTCTGAAAATCTCCGAAAGATAAACGCAGATCTTCGGGTTCAAGAAAGATGCCATCATACCATATCAACACACTTTGAGACAACTCCTTCATCCTCCACATACTTCACCAGGACTTTTTGAAATTCACCAACCTTGCCTCCGAAAAATTCGTGGTGAACGTAGTATTCATCGTAGCCCCTGGATATACCGCCGATACTTCTCTCAACGAGGACTCGTCTGACCATTCCAATTCCTCTTCTTTTGTATTCTCTACTGGTAATCTTTGCTAGTTCCAGTAATTTTTCCAATCTCTCTTTTTTCACATTCCCCGGTATCTGACCATCCATCCTTGAAGCGGGTGTTCCATCCCTTGCAGAAAATCTAAAAGCATGTACTTTTGTGAAAAGAACCTTCTTCACGATTGCGAGAGTTTCTTCAAAATCCTCATCTCTCTCGCTGGGAAATCCCACGATAATATCAGTTGTTATAGAAAACAATGGATCTATCTTTCTCAATCTTTCAACGGTTTTCAGATATTGTTCTGTTGTGTATCTCCTTCCCATGAGCTTGAGGATTCTGTTAGAGCCACTCTGAAGCGATAAATGAAGATGAGGACACAGTTTTTCACTTTGAAAGAGGTCTATCAAATCGTCATTAACGTCCTCAACATTCATTGAACTGAGTCTTATCCTGTAATCCCCCTCCAATTTTAAAAGCTTCCTTAAAAGACTTACCAGATTCTCTCCGATGTCTATTCCGTAACGTCCTACATTCACACCGGTTATCACGATTTCTCTGTATCCTCTTCTTATTAAACCTTCAACTTCCTCCACAACCAGTTTTGGCGGCTTACTTCTTATTTTCGTTCCTCGAGCCAGTCTTATGGCGCAATACGTACAACTCCTATCGCATCCATCTTCAACCTTTATGTAAGCTCTGGTCCTCTCCTCTATGCTTCCCCTCACTCTTTCTGTCAAGACTTTTTCTTCATTGACATCGGATATCTTAACAATCCTCTTCCCATTCAGAAGGTGTATATACTTTGAAATATTCTTCTTCTCCCTTATGCCAAGTATCATATCAGCTTCCAATCTTTTTGCTTCTTCCGGTTTCAGTTGAACGTAACAACCTGTTACTATTATTTCCGAAGATTTATGCTCTCTTCTTATCCTTCTGAGAGTCTGTTTGAATTTCCTTTCAGCCTCTCTGGTTACAGCACATGTGTTAACGATATATACATCAGCTTCTATACCATCAGGAACGACCAGGAATCCCTCTTTTTCGAGCAACTCCGCCATGAGTTCGCTCTCATACTGGTTCACTTTGCATCCGAATGTGAGTATCCTGACTTTTGTCATAACTCTTCCTTCCCCTCGAAAACACCCCGCAGAACGTCTATTCTTCTTATAATACCTACGAGTTGAGAATTCTTATCTATGACCGGCAAAGTTTTCAATCCGTGCCTTATTAGAAGATCCGCAGCAGTTATCAACGGATCATCTTCATTAACCGTTATGGGAGGTTTGCTCATGACATCACTTATGGGTTTGTCCTTTATCCTGGAGAGATTCTTTATTAGTTGATTCGTATCGGGTATGAACGAAGCGGATTGAAGTAGCATGAAATAGCTGGGTACGGCGGCTTTTATGATGTCATTTTCACTTATGAATCCCACCACCTTCATGTTATCGTCAACCACTGGTATCCCCGATACAGATTGCCTTGATAGTATATGGATCACCCTCTCCACAGTTTCATCTTCAAAAACAGCCGATATATCATAAACCATCATATCTTTCACTCTCACTTCATTTCACCCTTTCCACAGTGAAAGAATCTCTTTCTGCTTCAATATCTTCTATAGAAGGCATTTCCTTGGATTTCTTCCTGGTTACAGCCACTGCAGCAGAGAACCCAAATTTTGCCATTTCCAGAAGATCCCATTTTTTCCTGAGAGCATGGTATACCATACCCGCAACGTAAGCATCCCCCGATCCGAGAAGGTGCGACTCTTCCAAGGGAACCGTCATGGATATAAGCCAGATCCCTTCTTTAGTGGCCACTATATCGTTCTTTATCTTGTACGAAAGAACCGCAAGCCTCGCTCCGTAATTGACTATTTCCTCAGCTGCTTCAACGTAATCTTCAAACTCCTCCAACTTTTGATCCAAAACAATCTGTTCCCCTCTCAAATCGGGTTTAACCACGTCTGGGCAATTCTGCTTGATCGCTTTGGTGAGGAGTGCGTTAGTGGCTTCCATGAAAATACATACATTCCTTTCCTTTGCCATTCCAGAAAGCTGAGCATATATCCCTTCATCAACACCTATAGGAATGCTTCCTGATATGACAACACAATTTGTTCTTGAGAGAGACATTTTATATCTCCTTAAGAAATGATCGATATCCTCTTGCGATACAACTGGCCCAGGTCCATTTATCTCTGTTATAGTGTCATTAACTTCATCGATAATGGCTATGTTCTCTCGCGTTTCACCATCTATGTGAACGAAGTTCGTTGTTATTCGCTTATCGATCTTTCTTAACTCCTCTAGAACAACCTTTCCAACGTATCCTCCTAATATACCCATAGCTATTGAAGGAATCCCCAATTTTGCGAGAGCTATCGAAACGTTTATCCCCTTTCCACCTGGGGACATCTTTGTTCTCTCAAGGCTTCGCAACCTATGAAGTTTGTTGAGTTCAAAGTTGTCGATGTATATTTCTCTATCCAACGCGGGATTTAAAGTGACGGTCAAAACTTCCAAAAAATCTCACCCCTCTAGAACGAAGAATTCGGGTACACCTTCATATTCAATTTTACCATCTCTTATGACAACCAGCAAATCTGCTATAGGTAGGAATCTCTGATGAAATCTTGTACTGATGATCATCGTACTTTTACAACTCAATGTTTTCAACTTTCTGGATACACGCTCCAAATTCTCATCGTCAAGGTGGTCTAAAATGCTGTCTATGAGGATCACCTGAGGGGATTTAACGGAGAGGAAAAAAAGAAGAAGCATGATCTTATCGGCGGGATAGAAACACTTGAGAGGAGTATTCAAACCTTTATCCAAATTCCTCAATATCTCGAAATCATCCAGTTCTTTCGAAAAATCTTCCAGAGAGAAATCGTTACCTCTAAACCCGAGTTCCACAAAGCCTTTGAAGGAGAGCTCATCCATTGCCTCCAGAAAGGAAGTATCGACGTACGTGATCTGCTTTCTCAGAAACTTCACATCGAAATCCCTTAAGTTTTTTCCATTGAAAAAGATTTCCCCCTTTTCTACAATAGAATAATAGATCTCCTCGTTTAACCTAACCAATGACCTCAAAAGAGTTGATTTTCCAGAGCCTCTAGGACCGTATATGAGAATCACTTTACCTTCTTCGAAAGATAGATTTATGTTTGAAAGGACATCGATGTTCTCCACGATCAAAGAATAATCGTTGAACTCAATCAGACCTTTCATCATCTGTTTCCTTCTTTCCCAATTTTTCCATCATCAACCTCTTCTTGAACTCTTCCAAAGCCTCCTTGTTCCCTTCTTTCACCATCTTGAGCAACTCTATTTGAGAAGCTATTCTAGGATTCCCGACTCTTTTCTTTTTATCCACTCTGTCATCACCTCTCGCCGTATCGATTCTAATCGAGCTGTTTTAAATGAGCATTTAAGTAACATTACAAATTAGCCTTTTTCTCCCAAAAAGTCATGGAGATTATCTTTGAGGGTAAGATAGAGGTTCAGTGAGATTTGAGTTTAAAATACAGGTCGAGCATCCGGCGAGCAATAGGAGCCGCCATTTCTGAACCGTAGCCTCCTTTCTCTATCAGGACTACTATGGCAACTTCGGGATTTTTAACTGGAGAGAAGCCTATGAACCATGAATGGGGTTTACCCTGGCTTGTTTCGGCAGTACCTGTTTTTCCGGCAACGGGGTGATCAAAATCCTTGAAAGCTTTATAAGCTGTACCGGGGTCTTCGTTCTCATTGCCAGGAAAACTGGTGACATCTTTGAGAGCCCTTATCAGGTAGTCCCATACATCTTTTTCTATATCCACGCTGAGGATGACTTTAGGCTTAATGTACTCCTTTCCCACTTTTTTGACGACATGAGGTTTGAACACTTTCCCTCTGTTAGCAATAAACGAGATAAGATTCAGCATTTCCATCGGTGTCAAAAGGATGTAGCCTTGCCCTATAGAAAGTAAGATGGTGTCACCAGGATACCAAGGTTCCCCATATTTTTCCATTTTCCACGAAGGTGACGGAAATATCCCTCGAACCTCTCCGGGGAGATCTATACCAGTTTTATCGTCTAATCTTAAAAGAGAAGCCATCTTCTTCATCTTTTCTATACCCAGTTTCAAACCGAGTTGGTAGAAATAGACGTTACAGGAGACTCTAAGCGCCTTCCTCAGATCCACAAAACCATGCCCCGAGATTTTCCAGTCTTTATAGATCGCCACAACTTTCCCTTCTTTGTTTTTGTAAGCGAATCTTCCCTTACAGACGATTCCTTCGTTGGGATCTCCATTGTTCAGAAGGAATGCCAGAGCGTAGAGTGGCTTTATCGAAGATCCTGGAGGGTACAAAGCGGAGATGGCTCTGTTGAGCAGAGGAGCTTTCGGATCGTTTTTCATCCTCAACCATTTCCTATAGAACATCTCTCCTGTGAAGGTGTTGGGATCGAACGAGGGAAAAGATGCCAAGGTGTAAATCTCACCTGTTTTGGGATTCGAAACGATTATAACCCCCGCTTTTCCGACCTCTTTCAAGACTTTTTCCGCAAACTCCTGTAATTCTTTCTTCAAGGTCAATACAACATCCTTTCCTGGAATTGGGGGGACTTCGACCACCTTTCCCAGTTCCTTTCCTGAAGGGTCTATAACCACGAGTTCCGATCCTTTTTGTCCTTTCAGAACCTCATCGTAAGCTTTCTCAACACCGCTTATTCCTTCTCTTTCACTCCCTATATATCCGACAACGTGAGGAGCCAGGTTTTTATACCTTCTCACGATCTTCTCACTGACTTTTATCCCAAAGCTTTTTAAAAGTTCTGCTTCTCCCTTACTGACGAGTATCTTCTCCCCCAAAAGAAGTTTCATCGCCTTTCTTCTTCCCACAATCTTTTCAAGTTTCTTTTTAATCTCTTCAGGAATATTCATTCCCCAAGCGTCAGCGGTGTATAGAATCTCATCCCACGCAAGGATTGTTCCATCGTCCAGCTTTATCTTTCCTCTCAAAGGTGGAATATCCTTTATCCTTGATTCCAAAGATTCTATGAAAGAAGAATGCACATCATGCTCTATTACTTGAAGTTTGTATGCTTTTATCAAAAGTAAAGAAAAAGAAGCCATCATGATCAATATCAAGATTTGAGATACCTTCACTTGCCTTTCCTCCTCAATTTAAGAACAGTCAGAGCGCTTCCAAGTGTGAACACACCGTTGATTACGGACATATTTCCTTTCTGAAGAAGTAAATATGAAACAAGAAGAAGCACCATAGAGGGTGTAAAAGGTGTGGAGAAGAATTCCTTCGATTTGAAGAGTATTAAAAACACGAAGTAAGTTGCTATATGGAACAAATCCACTTCCCCCATTACCAAGGATCTAACCAGAAGTATTAGAAAGACGAAGTATAAAACTTTATCTTCCTTTTCCAGAAATTCAAACACCAGAAACGAGTACACCAAAGGGAACAGATCCAGAAAAGCTTTATCCCAGAATACGGCCATGAAACCAAGAAAAAAACTCACCTCATCTCACCTCTAAGATCGACACGTACTCTGGAATGTTTCTACTCACTTTGACGAGGAAATCCTCCTTGGATACTCCCACAACTTCTCCGATGTAATCGCCCTTCAATCTCTTCAAAATTAGATTCCAGGTGGTTTCTCCAACAAACACTTTTCCACCCACCACATCAAGATTTTCGAATATCCTGAGAATAGGGGGAGATCCTCCTTTCATGATTCCTACGGTTTTGAAACCGTCTTTAACAACAAAAACCTTCATAAGGAATTTTTTCGAGAAGGGGGTTATCACGGTGGATATGCCACCAGAAGAACTCTCAACCACTCCGATGAATCCCTTCCCAGGACTGAAGACCAGGCATCCTTTGGGAAAATTTCCAAGTACGAACAGTACACCATCATAGTATCCCGTCACAGGGGAGTTCCCACCGATTTTCTCACCGTTGAGTATGATGTCTCCATAATCTTCCTTTTCTGTAAAGCACCTCGCCTTCTCTGAGAAAAAGCTCCTTGTGTAAAAAAAGGGAGTGGATATGAAAAGCAACTTATCCTCGACGAAAGAGGATACACGGTGATCGGTACTCAGATCCACAAAATAGAGTAATAAGAATAGAAAAAGGAGAATCCAGGGTAACTTCATCATTCAACCCTCTGAAGCTTTTTTAAAATGTTTACCTTCTCCAAAACCATACCGGCTCCTCTCGCGACACAAGTCAATGGATCATCCGCCATGACGACATCTATACCGGTCTCTTCACTCAACAATTTGTCGAAACCTCTTAAAAGCGATCCCCCTCCCGCTATCAGTATCCCCCTCTCCATAATATCCGCGACGAGCTCTGGGGGAGTTTTCTCAAGAGTCGCTTTCACACTCTCAACGATTGCCATCACAGGTTGCCTTATCGCTTCCCTTATTTCAACCCCTCTCAACGTGATTCTTCTAGGAAGCCCACTTGAAAGATCTATACCGGTGACAGTCGTTTCCAACTCATCGTACTCATCGCTTGAATGGACATTTCCTATCTCTATCTTCACCCTCTCAGCGGTTCTCTCACCTATGGCAACCCTGTAAGTCTCTCTCACATACTGAACTATAGCTTCATCCATTTCATCCCCCGCTATCCTCACAGAATCCCATGTTACAATACTTCCAAGAGATATCACGGCGACCTCCGTTGTTCCTCCCCCAACATCCACAACCATGTTTCCACTCGGCTCCTCCACATCAAGACCTGCTCCGATCGCAGTTGCCATAGGTTCTTCTAAGAGAAAAACCCTACTTGCTCCCGCTTCAAGTCCTGCCTCCAATATGGCCCTTCTTTCAACGTCAGTTATTCCAACGGGAACACCTATGACAACACGGGGTTTGAAAATTCCAAAACCTCCTTTAGCTTTGTCTATAAAGTATTTGAGCATTATAAGAGCGGTTTGATAATCCGCTATAACACCATCTCTCAGGGGTCTTACAGCTTTGATAGTTGCAGGTGTTTTTCCAAGCATCTTCTTCGCTTCTATACCCACTTTCAAGATCTCACCCGTTGAAACGTTTATAGCTATGACGGATGGTTCGTTTACAACGATCCCCTTTCCTTTCACATAAACTAAGGTGTTGGCGGTTCCAAGGTCTATACCGACATCGTTTCTTCCAAACACTCTCTCACCTCTCTCATTCCGTATCTTAATGATTATAACAATCCTTTCGGAAACTATGAAAAGATTGCGCTCCAGCGTTTTGGATGATTATGTGATTAATTAAGAGAAAGCACTTTCTGGTAAAATAATTTCGAGGTGATCGGAAATATGTGGAGATATTTCATGCCCGTGAAGGTGAATTTCGGTTGGAAAGTTCTCAGAGAGAGAAAGGATGCTCTCAAACCCTTTGGGAAAAAAGCGGTGGTTTTCACCGGTAAGAGGTCATCCAAGGAGAATGGATCTTTGGATGACCTGACCAGTGTGCTTGAAGAATTTGGGATACAGTATACCGTGTGGGATGAGGTCCCTGAAAATCCGGACTTTCAATCACTTGAAAAAGCGCTGAAGGATGTTGGGGAGGAGAATTTCGATTTCGTTGTGGGACTCGGTGGGGGAAGCCCCATGGATTTCGCAAAAGCTATGGCAGTTCTCCTGATTAACAGGGGTATCTCCCCAGAAGACCTTTACAAAGGTGCATACGAAAAAGCCTTACCGATAGTCGCGATTCCCACAACTTCTGGAACAGGGAGTGAAGTTACGCAATATTCCGTTTTAACGGATCGTGAGGGGAACAAAAAAGGCTTTGGAAACGATCTCATATTCCCTAAAATTTCTTTTGTTGATCCTCGGTACACTTTATTTATGAACGAGGATATAACGCTGACCACGGGTTTGGATGCTTTATGCCATGCTGTGGAAGGTTTCATGTCCAAAAGGGCTACTCCCATCTCCGATATCTTTGCACTGGAAGCCGTCAGGAAGATCTCAGAGTCCTTACCGAAAGTTCTGGAGGATCTGAAAAACGAGGGTCATAGAGAGAACATGATGATGGCATCCCTCATGGCAGGTATCGTCATTTCTCAAACAGGAACGACGGTAGCGCATGCACTCGGTTATCCGTTAACAACGGAGAAAGGAGTAAGACACGGTCTTGCAACTGCTGTCACCCTGGTTGAAGTTTTGAAGGTGATGAGCGAAGAGGCTGAAGAAAAAGTGAAAGAGATTTTGAAACCCTTTGAAGGAATTGAGGGATTGAGACGGTTCCTCAGAGATCTTGGAGCCTATAAAAAAATTGAGATAAGCCAGGATGATATAGAAAGGTGGGCTGAAAAAGTTTCAAAAGCCAGACACATTCAATTCAGCCCGGGTAATTTTTCAAGGGAAACGATCCTCAGAATATACACCTCCTTGAAAGAGGAGTATCTGGTATGAGAATTCTGTTATTTTCGGTAATAGTTATTCTATGCATCGTATCTTTTCTCTACAAAACGTATCCTCTCAGATATTACGACACCGTCAAGAAAAAAAGCGAGCTGCTCGATCCTCTGCTCATCATCAGTGTGATGTACGTTGAAAGTGGTTTCAGGGAGAGGGCAGTGTCTCCTAAAGGGGCAATTGGCTTAATGCAAATCATGCCAGCAACCGCTGATTGGTTATCCAGGACATACAACATAGACGGGAATATAAACGATCCAGAAGATAACATAACATACGGGATCGTGTACCTTGAATACCTCATGGAGAAATTCGGTGACATAGATAAAGCTCTCATCGCGTACAACGTTGGCCCTCTCCATGTTGAGAAAATGGAGGATGCCGGTAGAAGGTACTTGAAGAAAGTGAAGAAAACGTATTTCATATACAAACTACTTTATAGGTATCTAGGGAGTGGTTAAATGAACGTCGTAACAAGAGAAGAAATGAAGGAAATGGATAGAAGAACCATAGAGGAACTGAAACTTCCATCTAGAATACTGATGGAAAGAGCGGGTCTCTCCATTGTAATGGCTATGGAAGACGAACTCGGAAACCTCTCCAGGTATTCCTACCTTGTTGTGTGCGGTGGTGGGAACAACGGAGGAGATGGACTGGTTGTTGCTAGAAATCTTTTGGATTACTCCGATGATGTCTTGGTTATCATGCTGAAAGGAGAAGATAGCCTTTCAGAGAGCTGCAAAGCGAATCTAGAAACTTTCAGGAACTTCGGAGGACATGTTTTGTTTTTAGGTAAGGATGTGTCTCTGGAATCCCTGATGAAAGAGATCAGAAGAAGAGATATCGTGATCGATGCCATATTTGGAACGGGTCTCAAAGGGGAGGTCAAGGGAGAGATTTCAGAAATAATAGAAGGTATAAACCTCTTTGCAAAGTACGTCGTCTCTGTTGATATACCATCCGGGGTCGATACGAATACCGGAAAGATACTGGGAAGTGCCATCAAAGCTGATCTCACCGTCACTTTCTTTCTTCCGAAGATAGGGCACGTTCTCTTTCCCGGTAGAGAGCTCACAGGAAAGTTGAAAGTCGCCAACATTGGAATACCAAAATTCTTCCGAGAAGATACCATGATAAGGAGAAGGATAATAGATATGAAGACGGTATCAAGCATAATTCCAAAAAGGCCTCCGGACTCACATAAAGGAACTTTTGGAACGGTCCTGATAATCGGGGGATCGAAACTTTATTCAGGTGCGCCCGTTCTTGTAGCCCTTGGGGCTTTGAAAGTAGGAGCAGGTCTTTCCATAATTCTGACACCTCATCCCTACAATACTGTAGCGACGGGAAACTTTCCTGAGATAGTGTCGATCCCCATCGAAACATCGGATGGTTTTTTTGAAGAAAAGAACGTTAAAGAAGTCATGGAGCACCTGGGAAAGGCTAGTGTGGTCGTTCTTGGTCCAGGTATCTCCAGGTATTCGAAAACCGTGGAATTTGTGAGGAAACTTCTTCCGAATATAGATGTTCCCCTCGTACTCGATGCCGATGGTTTAAACGCCATAGCTGGAGATCTGGAACTCTTGAAAAGGAAGCAACCAACCGTCATAACACCTCATCCCGGAGAACTTGCAAGGCTCGTTGGGAAGAGTGTGTCGGATGTCAAGTACAACTACGCACTCGTTGAGGATCTTGCAAGAAGATACCGATGTACAGTCGTTCTGAAGAGTGCCACCACCATCATAGCCAGTTCAGATTTCACGTATTTCAACCTTACTGGCAACACAGGACTTGCCGTTGGTGGTAGTGGGGATGTGTTATCTGGTATGATAGGAGGATTTATGGCTCAAGGAGTCGATGCTACAAATGCTGCTATCGCAAGTGTTTACATACATGGTCTTGCAAGTGAAAAATTCCCAGATGATGTCTCTGGTCTTACTCCATCTGATCTTCTCAGGATCATTCCTAGTGTTATGAAGGAGGTGAGGGGATGGACGTCATCGAATCTGTGATAAAGAATATGATAAGGGAAGGGCAACTGAGCAGGGCAAGAGCTCTCTTGAGTTTGTTCCCAGGGGAGTACCCCCATCTTGAGATGGAGATTGAGGCCGCCTCTGGAAATTGGAAAAAGGTTTTGAGGATTTATGAGGATCTACCAGATGAGGTGAAAGAGCAGTACAAAGTGTTATACGAGACAGCAAAGGAAAAGTACAGGGAGGATTACTCTCAAGAGGTAAAAGAAGCACTTCGGGAGGTAGAGAACAGAAACATCCGGGGGGCATTGTCCTTACTTGAAAATGTCTCGAAAAATTATCCAGACCTTGTGGAGGCAGTGGCTTTAAAGTATGAGCTTGCAAGAAGAAGGAATGATAAGATCAGGATGAAGAGGTACGAGGAGATATTGAAAAAGCTCGATCCTTCCCATCCTGTCCTCATTCGAAGGGGAGGAACTCCTGTCAGTTTGTTCGAAACCGTTACCATGATTTTGGTCATAGCCATTCTAGCAATAAACCTCGTCCTGTTCTTGAGGCCACCCTCTGCAGTTGATACGAAGGAAATAGCTAGAGCCGTTAAAAACGCCGTCAACATGGAAGAAATGGAAGCGAGCTTGAGTGAGATCAGAGAAGGTGTGAAAGATATAAGGGTTAACGTTGGAGAAAGAGTACCGGAGCTTGTAGCCGATGTTAAAAACATCTCTTCAAGGATCGAGATACTCGATACAGTCAGTGAGATCGTGAGAAGAAACGATGAAACCTTCGCCAGTTTCCAAGAAGATCTCATGGATTTCCTGAACTCTCTGGATAAAAAATTGGCAGATCTTGGAACCAAGATAGAAAGCATGAAAGCCAGTATCTCTACACCAGGCACACCAACGTCGGGTACACCTGCAGCCGGCGGTCCCGTTGTCACCACAGCTCCTGCCACCTACGATAGAGCGAGGGTTCTGTGGTTCCAGGGGTACATATTCTACCTCAAGGGTAGCTACGATAAAGCGATTGATATCTTCAACGCAGCTATAGGAATTCTGGAAACAGAGAGAAGGACCGCTTATTATGAAGATGATTGCTATTACTACAGAGCCCTTTCCTATTACTTCAAAGGAGACAAGGACAATGCCAAGAAACTCTTCAACGACTTCATAACCAGGTTTCCTGAGAGTGATTACGCCGATGATGCGGAGTATTTCATCAAGAGAATCGAGAAAGAGGCATCTTCGTGAGAAGTTAAAAGAGTGTGATCTGTGCCCCAGAAAATGTGGTGTGAACAGAACGAAAGGAGAGAAAGGAATTTGTGGCGTTCTGGACTCTCCTGTTGTGTCTTCATGGGGTCTTCACTTTGGCGAGGAAAGGGTTTTGGTGGGTTCGAGGGGTAGTGGCACGGTCTTTTTCACAGGTTGCAACCTGAAATGTATATTCTGTCAGAATTACGAGATCAGTCATCTCATGGAAGGAGACGTGATAAATGTCGAGGAACTCGCACTCATTTTCAAATCCCTGGAATCAAGAGGAGCTTTGAACATAAATTTGGTAACTCCAACCCATCAAGTTCCGTTCATAGTCGAAGCTCTGGAAATTGCAGATCTGAGGATACCTGTCGTCTACAATTGTGGCGGTTATGAATCTGTCGAGACACTGGAACTTTTGGAAGGATGGATCGACATATACATGCCAGATATGAAGTACGGAAGTAACGAGGTTGGCAGGAATTACTCCGGTGTACCGGATTACTTCGATAGAGCTTCTGACGCTTTGAGAACGATGGTTAAACAGGTTGGAGAGCCGATCGTGGAAAACGGTATTATGAAGAAGGGGGTTTTGGTCAGGCATCTCGTTCTGCCAAACAACGTGGAAGATTCGAAGAAAGTTGTGGATTTTCTAGCCACTTTGAATCCATCTCCTTTGGTTAACATAATGGCTCAGTATTATCCTGCATACAGAGCTTGGGAAAGAAAAGAACTTTCTCGAAGACTCAGAAGGAACGAGTACTTAGAAGTCGTTGAGTATGCAAAGGAAAAAAATCTCAGATTGATAGAACTTGAGAGGTGGCTGTTTTGAGGAAAGAAGAGCTTTTGAAGATGGTCATGGAATCACTGAAAGAGGAATCCCCCGAGGAGAGGATAAGGGATATCGTGAAAAGGGAGGATAATACGATAGATATCCTTGGGAACAAATTCATGTTCAAAAGACTCTACATTTTCGGTATTGGAAAAGCAAGCATCTCCATGATCAAACCTTTTGTTGAAGAATTTCAGGATGTGCTGAGAGGCTGTGTCGTTGTGACAAAGAAAGGATATGGAGGAAAAGTTGAAAATGTGGAGGTATACGAAGGCGGGCACCCCATACCGGATGAAGGAACGATCGAAGGGAGCAAAAGGATAGTTGAAAAGTTGCGTGAAGCGGATGAAGACGATCTTGTGATATTTCTCGTATCCGGAGGTGGCTCATCAACTTACGAGATACCAATGGATGGTATAGATCTTGAGGATTTGAAGAAACTTTACGACCTCATTTTAAAAAGCGGGATGAATATAAAAGAGATGAACGTTGTGAGAAAACACGTCTCTAAGGTTAAAGGGGGAAAAACGGCTTTTCTTACCAAAGCAAAGATAGTAACGTTGATGGTATCGGATGTTGTGGGAGACGATCCCTCAACCATAGCGTCTGGCCCAACTTACCCTGATTTTTCAACTTACGAAGATGCTGTATGGATATTGAAGAGATGGAAACTGTGGGAGAAGATACCGGAGTCTGCAAGACGAATCCTTTCAGATGGTGAAAAAGGTTTGATTCCTGAGACTCCGAAGAATGTGGATGAAGATAGGGTGAAGAACATCGTTGTTTCTGGCTCTAGGTCTCTCTGCTTGAACCTCAAAAGGAAATTCGAATCCATGGGTTACAGATCACTTCTATTGTCAACCTTTCTCGAGGGTGAAGCGAAAGAGTTGGGGAAATTCCTTGCTGGTGTTGCAAAGGAGATAATAGAGTCTGGAAACCCAATATCTCCTCCATGTGTGCTTGTAAGTGGTGGAGAAGCCTTGGTTAAAGTAAAAGGGAAAGGGAAGGGTGGACCCAATATGGAAGTCGCTCTATCGCTTGCAATGGAAATGGAAGAGGAAAACTTCATCTTCCTCTCAATGGACACCGATGGAACGGATGGCCCGACGGATGCGGCGGGAGCTATCGTTGATGGAGAAACGCTCAGAAGAATAAGGGAAAAAGGGATGGATCCTATAGAATTGCTCGACAATAACGATTCCTACACCGCTCTTTCGATATCTGGTGACCTTCTCGTGACTGGACCAACAGGAACCAACGTCAACGACCTTAGGGTACTCGTTCTGGAGGGATGAAATTGAACGTCGAATACCTGAAGTACGAGATAAAGCCAAGGTATGAGGAGAATTTCCCCTTAGATTGGGAAAAGTTCTTCAGAAGAAGAGGAAAGCTGTTTGTTGAAATTGGCTTTGGAAACGGTGAATTCCTTGTAGAAATGGCTAGGCGATATCCTGAAAAGAATTTCGTTGGGTTTGAACTCTCCATAACCTCGATGGTCAAGGTTCAAAGAAAGATCCATGATTTCAAACTTGAAAACGTTCGCGTCGTGATGGAAGATGGAAGGTTCGCGCTCAGGGAATTCTTCGGAGATGAGAGTGTTGAAACCGTTGTGACCAACTTCCCATGCCCGTGGCCCAAAAAAGCTCATAAAGAGAGAAGAATAACTTCTGGCGATTTCTTGGATACCTTGAGTGTCGTTCTGAAACCCAAAGGAATATTCGAGCTCGTGACTGACGAAAGGTGGTACGCAGAAGAGGTCCATGAAAAACTCACTGAGAGTGGCTATTTTGATGTAGAGAGCATCCTGGAAAATCCTGAAAGACCGGTTGAAACAAGATATGAGAGGAAGTGGAAAAGCCAGGGAAAGAAGATATTCTTGATCAGAGCTTGTAAAAAGAAAAAGGGGGATGTTGAAAGACTACTCAAAGGAGGTATGGATTTGCCACACGTTCTGCTTCAGGAGGATGTAAAGGACAGGGATGTTTTCTCCTTGGAAGGCAGGGTTTTCAGAAAAGGTGATAAAGTGTTCGTTGTGAAAAATACTTTCAAGGGGAAGGATTCCTTCCTTTTGAAAGTGATATCCACGGACAAGGATTTCCAGCAGCAGTACTTTTTGATCCTTTTAAGAAAGAAAAACGGTTGGCTTTTGAAACTGGATAGCGTGTCCAATCCTTACAGAACACCCGCTGTGAAATGGTCTGTTAGAAAGCTCGCCGAGGTTTTATCCTCCAAAGAGCCCGCCGTTTCCGACCATACCGTGCATCATGCTGACGACTGAATCCACATGAGACTTCAAAGTCTTGTTTCCCCCTGATATAGCATCCTCCAGTTTCTTTATCGTTGCTAGAACCGATGGATGAGACCTGTTGAAACGCTCTGCGATCGTTCTTATGGACATCTTAAGGTACTTCTTCGAAACAAACATCCCCACCTGTCTTGCAAGAACAACCTCTTGTTTTCTGGAATTTCCCAATATTTCTGCTTTTGGAATCCCGAAGGTTTTGGACAAAGCGTTCAACAATTTGTCAAAAGAGTCGATCGAGTTTCCTTTGATCAGAATATCTCCCAAGAGTTCCTTTGCCTTCTGAATTGAGACCTTCTCTCCCGTCATATCCTGATAAGCAAGAAGCTTTATTATAGCGCCTTTCATCCTTCTCAGATTGTCTGGAATGCTCAAAGCGACGAAATCCACAACTTCCTCATCAAGATCACCATCTTCCATCTCCACCATCTTCCTGGCTATGTTTATCCTCGTGTTCTCATCAGGTGGATCTATTCTAACGACTATTCCCATCTGAAATCTTGAAACGAGTCTTTCCTGAAAATCTGCAAGTTCCTCTGGCGTTCTATCAGAGCATATGACGATCTGCTTGCCGGAATCGTAGAGTTCGTTGAAAGTGTGGAAAAGCTCCAGCTGTATACCACCCTTTCCCATAAGGAATTGAACATCATCTAGCAAGAAAACATCGACTTTCTTCCTGTGCTTCTCCCTGAACTCGTTCATCTCATCGCTTTTCATCGCGTTGATGAGTTCGTTCAGGAATTTTTCACTGGTCAAATACATGACCTTCAGATCCGGTTCGTTGACGAAAAGATAGTTCCCAATGGCTTGAAGAAGGTGTGTCTTACCCAGCCCCACTCCACCGTATATGAAAAGAGGGTTATACCTTCCAGGGTTCTTCGCAACTTCCAGGGAAACTCTGTATGCAAAAGTATTTCCAGGACCTTCCACAAAATTTTCGAAAGTGTAGTGAGGATTCAGAGGAGTTATGACCAATGGTCTCTTTCTGATAAGAGGTTCCGATGAGTGAACTCTCTCAACAGATTCGTAAACTATCTCATAAGGTATTTCCCTTCCAAAAGTCTCCCTTATGGCTCTTTTGATGATACTCCCATACTTTCTCTCGAGCCATTCTTTTATGAAAAGATTTCCCACTTTAAAAACGATTTTATCTTCCCCAACCTCTTTCACATCGAAGGAGCTGAACCATAGCTTCCAATTCTTTCTACTGACTTTACTCTTGAGAATCTCTAATATTCTCTCTTTCATGCGGGACCACCTTCAGGAACTTTATGGGGCGGGCTAAAATATTATCCCCTTTGATGGGATGATAAATCAAGGAACAGATATGTTTATCTTCTAAAAAAATTCCTAAACGTTTTGCAAAGCTTCTTTTTGTGTGAAAATCGAAGTATTTCTCAAGGACGTTTATTTCCACCCTTATAGGAACAATCAAAACTCAATTCAATCGCTAGGAAAGCACAACATCCCTCAAATTTTTTTCCTTCTATTTTTATAACTGGTTTTACAACAACATCCACAAGATCTTTCACCTCTTCTTGTAAGCGCTTCCTGTAACTTCCTCTCGGTTGCATGCATCCTAAGATGACCCGTTTGAAAAGTTTTCTTGCTTTTTTGAAAACTTCCTTTACATCCTTGATATCTGGAGGAGGGAAAGCACCGAAAGGAGTACCTGGGGTTGGAATGAAAACGTTCAAGACGATGGTATCGAAATATTCTGAAAGGATTCTCAGAGTTTTGAATTCGTGAGTTATCTCACCTTTGAAGATACCTATGGTTACATGAGGTACAACGGGCTTTGAAAACATTAAAGCGAATGAAATTAAATCGTTCAAGTCTCTCGTTAGGGAGTAGATCTTCTTTAATATCTCTTGATCCCCAAAAAAATCCATGGATACAACGTCTGCCAACTCGTCGACCTCATCTGGAAATCTCCTGGGAAACCCTACATGGAAATTGTAGAAGAGTTTGTATTCTTTCTTTAATCTTCTGAAGAGATCCAAAAAAGGTTTGAAGGGAATTTCGCCGTTTGGAAGCATACCACCGCTTATGAGGAAACTCCGGCAACCCTCTTTTATGTAGGCTTCCATTTCCCCTGGTTTTATCATATGAGAAAGGTACTTCCCACCACAGTGCGGACAATTCAAAGGACAATGACTCCCTGTGACAGAGATCGGAATCGTTTTGGAAGGATCGACCAGAATCAAGATTTTCACCTCTTCTTGTATCTGAAGAATTCCCCATTGTTTATCCTCACTACCTCCACATTCGGATTTCTTCGAAGCCTCTCCAAAACTTCCTCTACGTTTTCCCCTCTATCTTTTGAAAAGCCAATGACTTCATTGTAACTCATCGGATGTCTTCTTATTATGGACATTATCGCATCGAGAGTGTCTTCGAGACCTGAATGAAACTCCCCTTGAGGGACCTTCCCCATGAAGACACCTTTTAAGATTCTTTCTGCTTTCCTTATTCTGGACGTATCGGGAATCTTAACCCATGATTCTGTGGGAGGCCTTACAGGGACGTTTACGTAGACTCTATCTGGTTTTATTTTCTCGATCCAACCGGCTATTTTCAGAAGGTTTTCATCCGAATCGTTCAAACCGGAAACCAACATGACCTCAAGCCATATCTCACCTTTATATTTTTTCCTAAAGGTTATCATACCTTTCACAACTTTCTCAAAATTCAAGGATCCATGTGGCCTGTTTATCCTCTTGAAACTCTCCTCATCCCAGGCATCAAGCGAGGGAAGAACGATATCTGCTTTCATGAGTCCTTTTTGCACATCTTCATTCCAAAGTAGCGAGCCGTTGGTTATCACAGCGCACTTTTTGGTTGTGAGCTTTTTTATGCTGGCTATCAAATCTCCGATTCTCGAATGAAGCGTTGGTTCACCCTCACCAACGATGGTAACGGTGTCAAAGGAAAACAGCTTCACGTTCTCCTTCAATTCG
>Ga0190314_1000109_pt1 | contig 34325 bp, 32 predicted proteins | sample 4870071112_MG_FD_165055 | JGI IMG/M metagenome (GOLD analysis project Ga0190314, IMG submission 165055) | Hydrothermal vent sediment bacterial communities from Southern Trench, Guaymas Basin, Mexico - 4870-07-11-12_MG | ecosystem: Environmental > Aquatic > Marine > Hydrothermal vents > Sediment ...
AGCGATCAATATAGCGCTTAGAGAGCTGTCAAAGACCCAAGAAGAAAACCTCAAAGGGCTGCTTGTCAGCCAGCCTAATGCTCCCGACTCTGTCGGTGGAGCAAGCTCTCCTCCTTTAGAGGGAGAGTAGCTGACCTCACAGCATTCTATCTATTATTGATCCAACGAATTTCCTTGCTTCCTCACTCTTGGGAGATGTGAAGAATTCATCTGGATGAGATTCTTCGATTATCTCCCCATCTTCCATGTAAACGATCCGATGTGCGACGCTCTTGGCAAATCCCATCTCGTGGGTCACAACTACCATGGTCCTACCTTCACCTGCTAAAGATTTCATGACATCCAGAACCTCTCCAACAAGAGAGGGATCCAAAGCTGATGTCGGTTCGTCGAACAGGATAAGCTCAGGTTCCATGGCAAGGGCCCTAGCTATGGCTACCCTCTGTTTCTGACCTCCTGAGAGTTGGGATGGATAGTTGTACGCTTTATCTTCAAGTCCAACTTTTTTCAGATATTCCATAGCAATTCTTTCTGCGTCTTCCCACTCCATTCCTCTAACTTTCACAAGGCCAACTGCCACGTTACGAAGGGCGTTCATATGGGTAAAGAGATTGAAGTGCTGGAAAACAAATCCCATCCTCGATCTTGCCCATCTCACGAGCCTTTTGCGATTGGGATCGAGTTTTTTCCCAAGAAAGGTGACGACTCCTTCATCTGGTGCTTCCAGCATGTTCATAACTCTCAGAAGTGTCGATTTTCCAGCCCCTGATGGTCCTATTATGACCAATATTTCCCCCTTTCTCACTTTCAAATCTATACCCTTTAAAACCTCGAGATCTCCAAAACTTTTCCTTATTCCCTCAAGTTCTAAGACGTTCATGGAAGGCTCAACCTCCTTTCTATGATCCTTCCAGAGAACGATATGATCGATGTGATCGTCACGTAAAGAATCGCTACTATCAGGTAACTCTCAAAACTTGCCAGTGTTCTCGTTCCAACCTGTCGTCCCATCATCGTGAGCTCTTCAAGAGCTATGACGGAGGCAAGCGAGCTATCCTTTATCAAACTCACCATCTGGCCGATGAGAGGAGGTAGGGAAATTCTGATAGCCTGAGGAAATACCACTGTTGTGAATATTTGAAACTCACTCATTCCCAGGGATCTTGCAGCTTCTATCTCTCCTTTATCCACAGCTTCCATACCGGATCTCAATATCTCGGTCATGTAAGCTCCTTCAAAGAGTGACAAGGCGATCACTGAGGCCCAGAACCTGTTCATCTGGAATATGGTCCCAACACCGTAATAAGTGAGAAGGATTATGACCAGAAGGGGTGTGTTTCTGAAAAACCAGACATATATCGAGCCCAGATCTTGAAGGAACTCAAAATGACTCCTTCTGAAGAGTGCGAAGATCAATCCCAAAAAGAACGATATGACTAGAGAAACGACACTAACCTTGAGGGTTATGAGAAGTCCTTTCATGAAAAGGATGTAATATCTTACAACCAGATTCCAGTTGAAAGGATAAACCTTCGATATCGCAACGTACACGGCCGCGGCGAGAGCGATCACACCCGCCGCGGCTAGAATCTTTGACATTTTCACTCGGCTTCAACCCCCCATTTCTCTTTGAGCTCTTCTATCAATCCACTGGTTTTAGCCCATCTTATGAAGGTGTTCAACCATTGGAGAAATTCCAGGTCACCTTTCTTGACAGCTATTCCAAGATCTTCTTTTGTCAAAAGTTCTCCCGTGCTGGCAAGTTGTGGATACTTTTTAGCCATGTATTGAGCGTATATGGAATCGACGACCATTATATCGGCTCTACCCGTTGCAACCTGGAAAGCTGCTTCATCCATGGTCTCAAGGGTTATTATCTTGGCGTTTGGGAATAGTCTTCTTGCCGCAAATTCCCCGGTTGCTCCAAGCTGAACGGAGATGGTTAACTTGTCCATATCTTTGAGCTCTGAGTACCTGGGAGGTGAAGAAAATTTCCTCACATTGTAGAGGACTGTTTGACCTATGGTGAGATACGGTATCGTGAAATTCACCTTCAAAGCTCGTTCTGGTGTGATTGTCATACCAGAGAATATGATGTCGAATTTTCCAGAAATCAGTGCAGGGATAATACCATCCCAGTTGACTATGACGAATTCAACTCTTACCCCCAAGATCTCTGCCATCTTCTTTGCAAGATCCACTTCGAACCCAACTCTTTCTCCTTTTTCATCTGTTCCATACAGAGGCATGTACCCCTGATCCTGACCTATTCTCAACACACCTCTTGCTTGAATATCTTCCAAAAGGCCGGCAAAGGTGAGTACCGTTGCTATTAAAATAGCTATTACTAAAAGTCTTTTCATACTATAACACCCCCTGATATAAAGATTTAAGGGCGCCCCTTCCATGGAAAGCGCCCGAGGATTTTTCAACCCCGAACGGCTCTCCACGGAAGGCATTCGTTCCTTCCGTGACAGTGATGTGGGTGTTCCCCACATCCCCAGGCATGCAAGGTAGGGGGGTCCCTTGCACCCTTCGGCCCCTTCGCCTTTCACCCTTCCCCTATTCCCCCATGACGAGAAGGGCTACTCATCTCAGGGGCTCCTCCGCCGGGTTTCTGGATATTTTGTTTAAGTCATTGTACCATAAGAGGCAGGTAAGTGTCAAATTGTGAAGGAGGTGTTTCAAAAATCGGAGCAGAAGTGACAAGAATATGAGATAAGAGAAAAAATAGGGCAAAAATAATATATCACATACATGTTGTACGCAAAGAACTTAACAAGAGCCAACACCATCGCCATATCTTCCCTCTACACTCCAACATATCAAGATACTTCATCTTCATATCCCCCTCAGTATCTTTATCTCTGACAAATACCTCTTCCCTACTCCAACATAGATGCTATCTATATCGTGAATGAGCTTTATCAGAATCTGTATGACGTGTTTTAGCTTGCTCGCAATGGAAATCTCTGAGAGAAGGCAATTTTTGAAGTAGTCTCTTGAGAGTGGGTTAGTTTGATGATAGTTTTGGGGTTTAACTTTCTCATGGCAAGGGAAATTACATCATCTCCTTTGCTTTATTTTCTATACCCACCTCACTATTTTTGGAACAACCCCTGGAAGCCTTGACATATCACAGGAATTGATGATACCATTTATATGCAAGAAGAATATATTTTAAGAGGTGATATAAATGTTTCATGGATATGGGAGAGGACCAGGTGGAGCAGGAAGAGGTAGGGGAAGAGGAAAAGGGTTTGGATACGGCCGAAGATGGGGATACGGTATGAGATGGGAGCAAGGAGGGAGCCCTTATATCCCGCCTGAAGGGATGTATGGAGGATGGGGCGAGATGTCCACTGTTGAGGAGGAAAGCATGCTTCTTGAGTATAAAAGGTATTTGGAGAGTGAGTTGAAGATGGTGGAAGAAAGGTTGAAGGAGTTGAGAAGAAAAAAGCAGAATGGTTGATATTAACCACACAGGAGGGATGAAAAATGCTGATAGCTATTCCTGTGGCCACTGACAGAGGAGAGGATTCCGCCATATCTGAGCATTTTGGGCGTTCACCTTACTATGCCTTCGTGAAGATCGAGGGAGACAAAATCGTTTCTATAAATATAGAGCCCAATCCTTTTTCTCAGCATGGACCAGGTCAGATACCAGGTTACATGAGAGAAAAGGGTGTGGATGTTCTCATAGTAAGAGGAATTGGAAGAAAGGCTATCGAATATCTAAATGAATATGGTATCCAAGTAATACGTGGTGCACATGGGACGATAAAAGAGGTCGTCCAAAATTTCTTAGAAGGCAAATTGGAAAGTGTCGAATATGAACCCAAAGAACGCTTTCATGGTAGAAAACCAAGGAGGATTGCTATCCCTTCCACAGCGGAGGATCCAGAGGCTGAGATAGATCAAAGGTTTGCAAGGGCCCCTTATATAGCTATTTTTGATGAAGCGACAGGTCAATTCGAATTTCATGAAAACAAGGAAGCCGAAGTTCACGGAGCGGGTCCAAGGATGGCGCAGTTTTTGGCTGATAAGAGTGTCGATGTTCTGATCACAGCCAACGTTGGAACGAACGCCTACGAAGCGCTCCGAATGGCAGGAATAGAGGTCTATCTCTTCCAAAAGGGGGCTATAAAAGAAGCATTGGAAGCTTTTAAAGAAGGGAAGCTCTCGAAGGTCAGTGGCCCAACTTATTCCATAGAGTGATGTTTCATGAAAGTTTGCTACCTTGAATGGAGAGAGGATGAACGATGATCATTTTTGCTAGCTCCGATACTAATGGTTTTGAGACTCGATGGATCGAAAATCATTGAAAAAGAGGTTCGAAAGAATCCGTATGCCGATTCGCGCGTTCATGCAAGAGGGGATGGGATATTAGAGGTTGCTGGGGATTGCAAAGTGTGGGTTGAAAAGAGCACAAGGAATGGCTCTTAAAAAAGTTGGCGCAATTTGGTTATCATTCGATTTTGACGGAAACTTAAACCTTGGATGAAGCGCTGAGCGACATTTTGAAAAGGTTATCCCCTGATGGAAAATTGAATACTCAAACGTAGTCGACACCGTAATCTGGTATGGGAACTGGTAAAACACTCTTACACCAGGAGGGATATTTTATCTTCACTTCTGTAGATCCAAAAAGGTACCTTGTAACATCTGGAGCGTCCATACTTTTTAGATATTCTCTAAGATCCTCAAAAATTTTCCTTGGAATTCTCTCCAGAAAGTAACCCTTCAATTGCTCAAAAAGCAGATCCTTGGATATGATTTTCACCGTTCCTAGAAAATTTCTTCGCTTCTTTTCATCGAAAAAATGCGTATAGACTGAAAATCCGGGAAAATGTAGAGCACACTTCTCTTTTTTCTTTTCGAAGAGAACATGTTTTACTATTTCGAGAACTTCCCTTTCTGTACCTCCATATTCCACCATTTCAAGGTTTCCATTTTTTTCCACAAACACAGCATAGGAATCCTTGAAAACATAGTAAGTCGCCTTGTGGTCTACCGCATAGCTTGCTCTGAAGAGTTTCAGAAAATCTTCGTACGTTCTGATGAACCGCACAGCTTTTTGCGAGTAAATGGAGCACAATTTCGGAAGATCCTCCAATCGTGCTTTTTTAACGTCGCTATTCTCTTTTCCTCCTGTTAGAATCGTTGTGAAAAACACACCAGCATCGACCGCTCCGAACCGTCTGTAAAGATTTCTATCACCAGATATGTAAAGAACGGATATTCCCATTTTCAAAGCGTCTTTTTCCACTTGTCTCAAAAGTGTCGTTGCAAGGCCTTTACCCCTGTATTTGGGATCTGTGCAGACAGATCCTATTAAACCAAAAAGAGCTTTGTGACCATAGATGGTAACTTCTTTTGGAAGAAGCCCAACCATGGAGACAACCTTTCTTTTTTCCATAAAAACCTTTATGTTCTCTGCATTCTTCTCAGAAAAGAGGAGTGGATATAGATCCTTCATACTGTTTCTTCCTCGAGAGAATATCCTGTCCGAAAGCTCAACCGCAAGATGCAGCTCTTCCTTCTCCAAAGATCTTGGCCCTTCCAAGTTATTCCCCCCCCAGGGTATCTTTCTTGGTATTATAACTTAGTACAGTGCGAAAATGACAGTATGGAAGGTGAGATGTTGAAATTCTTGGTTGTTGATGGTGGAGGTACGAAGACGCGTGTGGTTATGTGTGATGAGACTGGGAAAATCCAGTACAATAAATGCAGTATAAAGTAAAAAGGGCCTTGTATCCTGATAAAATACAAAGAAACACACGCTCAAAAGGGAGGAATACAGGATAATAAGCATTTCATCTTTCCCGGAGAGATTATACTCCAATTTCTCCAGATGATGAGGAAACGAGACAGATTCTGATATGGTTTTTAAACACCATCATGGAATATGAAATACAACTTCAAGCCGGTGTGACGCATTATGAAAGAACTGCATCCTGGAGAGAGTGAACAAGGAACTGAAAAAAGCAGAGCAGGATGGTAAGAGCGTTTCCAAGAGAAGGGCCATTGATAAGGCTTGCTGGAGCGATATTGATAGACATAAGTAAAGAGTGGCTAAGATATCTTGATATGAAGGAATGCATCTTATGATGGGATATGAAGCCTTTCTGAGCGTTTTCTTGACGTAATTGTCATAATCAAAATGGATGACAATGTCATGGAAATAGAAAGGTTGTGAAAAAGTTGGCTGGGATAGGTTTTAAGCTTAGGAAAATGATGAGGAAGGAATCATTAATATTGGATATTGCCGCTGTTTTGTGTTCGGTCCTAATAACTTCAGGACCATGGGTTATATCGTCGGCATATCTCTTTTGGATATTAACGACATTTAAAAGTGTATCAGGATTTTTTCTTGGAGTTGTGACCTATTCTTTTATATTTTCAATGATGATAGTGGGAGCATTTTCTTTTCTTTTGATGAGGCATCTTGCTGATCTCTTATTTTTAAAAAATTACAAGGGAATATTTGGTACATACAAAGCCTCACTTTTTATAGTTCTAACGATTTCATTGCTTGCTTCGGGCATCTTCTTCGTGGTTAACAATCAATATACATCAAGAGAGATAATCTTGGGAATATACACCTTTCTTGCAGTTTCCGTTATATGGGTAGATGTTGTTTTTCTTGAAGTTGTAGAGAACTATCTTAGCGTCATTGTAAGTTTCCTTGTCGGATTTTCAAGTGCTATAATGCTATCCTTTTCGCTCAAAGATAAACCTCTGGGGCTCTTAATAGCTTTTGACTTTGGAGTGTTAATAATACTTTTCATGCTTTCTTTTCTTCTTTTGAGAAGTTTCGGAACAGAAGGAAAAACAAACTTTGAGCTCATAAAAGCTGCCAGAAAATACCCAGAAAATCCGCTTATTGGAATCTTTTATTATGCAGCGGTCTGGATCGATGATCTTATTGCTTGGAAATTTTTTGGAAAAGAAATCGCACCAGGATTTTACTTTGCAAAAGAATATGATATGCCAATGTTTCTTGCATACATATTCATAATTCCGACATTGGCTCTTTTCGTCCTTTTAATAGAAACGGAATTTTACGCTGACTATAAAGCCTTTTACTCGAACATAATATCTAACAAAAAGTTGGATGAAATAGAATTGCAGCATAAGAGACTTCAATCCTCTTTAACCTATTCTCTAAGAGTCATATGGGTTATGCAGCTTGTGGTTTTTATAATAGGCATGCTTGTTTCCCCTTTATTGAGCGCTCACATATTTAAAAGTGATATGGCAACCTTTGTGTTCAAAACGGGTCTTTTTGGTTCTAGTATGAATGCGATCTTTTTGACCTATCTTTTGATCGTGCTTTATTTTGATTACAGAAAATTAGCTTTGAGAGGAACTTTATTCGTCTTTTTTTCAAATTTCGTTATTTCCTTCGCAACAATGAAAAATTTCCCAGGTGTTGGATTTGCCATATCCTTTTCTTTAGGTGTGGTGTACTTTATGATGCATTTCAATATAAAGAATCTTCTGTATATAACATTTGCAAAACAATCGTCTGGTCTTGAAAAAACAACGATATCATTGAAGAAAATTGGAGGGACAAGAAAGTGAAAAGAAGATTGCTTTCACTGCTTGAAGTAATCGCTGTATTCTTTCTAATATTTTTTCTTGATTATCGTTTCCATCTTGAGGGTTACAGAGCAATGATATTCTCCCTTTATTGGGTTTTCCTCATGTTTTACGCTGTTAGATCCGATCTCGTCATATTTTTCACCGCATTAATATCTTACAGCATTATATTTATTGTCAATACGAAAGTGCAACATTTTGTGCTTGATAAAGCAACCTTAATGTCCAATGTAATTGTGACTGCTACTGCCGCAATCGTTGCGTTAATAAATGAATCCAAGGTTCATACAATAGAAAAACTCAAAATTTCTAACCTTGAGAAAGATAAGGAAATAGAAAAGTTAAATGAAAAAGTTGAAAGTCAAAAAATCATAATAAAAGAGCTAAAAGATAGATTATTTTTTGAAGGAGAGGGTATTTCCTATCTCTTTGCAAAGTTGAGAGATCTCCCCATAGAAGATCCCAGAGAAATGCTTCAAAGGTTTATTGAAATAATTTCGGAGTTTTTTGGTATACCAAAATTGTCAATATATAGATTTAACAATGGTTTTTACCGCTTTATTTCCGGTAAAGGTCAACCTATATTGGGATATACTTTCAAGGATGAAGATTCAAAGGTGGTTCAAAAAGCTATGGAAGAGGGCTTTTCTAAAATAACAGACGTTATAGCAGAAGTAGGAGAATCTGTAGAACCATGGCTCGCTGTTAGAATCGGAGAAAAAGAAAAGAAATTTGGGGTTTTAATCATTGAAGAGATAGATCCAGCAAAACTTAATATATCTTACGGAAGATACCTCTCATCTATATCTGCATGGATTTACGGAATACTTGATAGATTGGAAGGATATAATGAAGAATTAAGAAAAAAGCACATGCTTCCTGATGGTTCTTATGATAAAGAGTACTTTGAAGAAACAGAGAGAAAATTTAAAGAGCTTTACGAAAAATACAGAATTCCTTATTCCATAATATGTATATGCGTGAAAAAAGGTAGAGAAAAAGAGTTTATGAAATCTTTGAGGCGGGATGATGTACCGAATTTGGTAAAAAGTGAAGAGGATTTTGTATGTTACAGAACTCTTCTTTCCACGTGCAATGAGCAGGGAAAGAAAGCTGTGATAAATCGATTGAAGGTGAAATTCGGTGAAGATCTTAAGGTCTGCCAAGTGGATTAATTTCTTCTTAGGTATATGCAACATCTATTTACTGCTGTATAAAGGACAGCTAATTTATTTTGTCGTGATTTTTGTTTTAAACATGATTTTCTTTTATATTCAGACAAGATCTTACTTTTATTTGATTGTAGCTATTTTAACTTATCCTTTTGGGCTGTTGCTTTCAAAGTTCAAAGGAACTTTAAAAGAGGATATAGTGATTGAAAAAAAGGAAATAGAGGAAGAGGAAATAAATGTCGATATAATGCCCCTTAAAAGCTATATCCTTCTGGGAACTCCTGATGAGAAGAAAAGAGCCATAATTGAATATACAAAAGCAGTTAAAGCGCACAAAAGACCGGCGAGTGAAGCTGTTTTAATACTTAAAAAATTGGTTAATGATGAACATCCAGATGTAGGATTGTATGCATCAGAAGCTATAGAAGAAATTGAAAATTTTCTCATTGATGAGCTATTTAAAGCCAATGATGACAAAGAGTTTTGCAAAATAGCTCTTGAATATGTTAAATCAGGATATGTGTATGGAAGCTTGGAAGAATACTACAAAAATCTAATAAAATCCTATGTTGAAAATATCTCTAAATCCGACCCTGACTACTACATAATAAAGTTTGAAGTAACTGGTGATATCGAAATTTTATACAAAGGCTTCGAGGAAACTGGCTCTGAAAAAATCAAAGAGCTTCTCATTTTCGAGGAATTTAAAAGAAAGAACATAAAAGCCGTTAAGAAACTGCTTCTCTAATCTTATTTCTCATACGGAACGCTCTCATATAAAGTTCTTTATATCTTTTGATCATCTGGTCGAGCCTATATTTCTCCCTTACAACTTTTTTTCCATTTTTGGAGAACTCTTTCCAAAGTTCTTTATCATCGTGGAGTTTTATGAGCGCTTTTGCAATTCCAACATAATCCTTTGGTGGTACTATGAAACCACTGTGCCCAATTTCATCCTCAACCATCTCTCTACAGGCTCCTACATCAGTAGCAACCACTGGAGTACCCGAAGCCATAGCTTCGAGGATAACAAGCGGCTGTCCTTCTGATACGCTGCTTAATAGAAGAACATCCATCTTTGGGTAATATTCAAGAACATTTTGGGGTCCTAAGAATTCGACAGTGTCTTCAAGACCCATAAGTTGTATTAACATTTGACATTCGTCGTAGTAATCCTCTTCGTCTTTTGGGCCTATCACGAGAAACTTCAAATTTTCAATTTCTTCCTTTGCAACCTTTATTGCCTTTATAGCTGTCTTTAAATCTTTTATCTTAGAAATCCTCCCTATGAATCCAACAACAAATCCTTCATGTTTCTCCTTTGGAAGATCGAATTTTTCCACATCAACTCCATTAGGAATTATGCTCATTTTACTTTCATCAGCTTTTAGCTCTTTTTGAAATATTTGATTCTTTTTAAAAAGTGTAGTTAAGAAGTCAGAAGAATGATAAGCGAGAGCACTTATAGTTTTAAAGAATCCTATCCACATTTTCTTGTATTCCTCAGGAATAAATTTTGAAGACAGTATCTCCTTCTCCCTTTCTCTATGGTATATTCCATGCTCTGTTATTATCAGAGGAGAACCGTAGTGGAATTTGCCGGCTATAGCTGTAAGAGAAGCGTAACCTGTTGTCACAGAGTGATATATGTCGTCTTCCTCCGGCAAAAACTGGAACGAATTTATGAAAGGTGTTAGAAGATTTCTCATCATCCAATAAAACTCTGTAAAACCCTTGTTTTTGAAGAATCTTCTATAGATCTCCGTTACAACATACCAGAAAGTTTTTGAAGAAAGAAGATAGTAAATATTCTTTCCGGTTGTTTCCATTAAAATTTTCTTTAACCCCTTTGCAACTCCTACAATATCACTTTCCATTGTTACCAAATAAAATATATCTTTAACTATTCTCTCTGGCGCTTTCTTTCTTAATTTCCACTCAACTTCTGAGAATATATTTATTTCTTTTATCAAGGTCACATTATCTGGAATCTCGTATTTTGGCTCTTTCTCTTCAGAGTCAGGTTTTAAATGATATATATGGAACTCTATTTCCTTTAAATTCGATACAAGAACATGAAGCCATGTAGACACTCCACCGGTAACATAAGGATATGTTCCTTCAACGATTACTCCAACCTTCACGAATCCCTCACCACCTAAAAGAAATGCTACCATAAAAATATTTGCTATTGTAAAATTGCAAACAACAATTCATCAAAGGGAGCGATGTTATGACAGAGGAGGAAGTACTTGATGCTATAAAGAAAGAGAATGTCCAGTCCATAAAGCTTCAGTTCAGCTATATAAACGGAACTGGGACTGTTCCAAAAATAATGTGAAGGTAAGGTATAGAGAATAAAACAAGGGATTTCTTTTCTTAGAGTTCACGATTTCCATTTTTTCTCTCTCTTACCCCGATTTTTGGAACAACACCTGGGGCCCTTGACGACGAAGGAAGGATTCAACAGGATTGAAGAATACGTTGAGGAGGCTAAATCCAGGAGTGCTGAAACTTTACTTGGGAGGAGAAAACCGAGTGGTGCAGAGTTTGAAAAAGGATACTTCTTCGATCCGACGATCCTTGTGAATGTGGATCACACCATGAAGCTTGTGAAGAATGAAACCTTTGGACCGATGGTTCCGATAATGCCCTTCAAAACTTTCGATGAGGTCATCGAGGAGGCGAACGATACAGAATACGGTCTTGTGTCTTACATTTATACCGGAGATCTGTGGAAAATTCTCACCACGTTTTCGATGAGTACCTGCTTTTGAAACACATCAGAGTGGATTACTAGAAGGTAAGAATCATGAAACCTTTCGTGGTTTCTTAATATGGTTACATGAACTCACTCTTTGAGCCCTCTTTCTTTGAGCTTCTCAATAACCCCTTTGTTAACGATGTATTTTGGGATCCTTCCGTTGAAATAATCTACTATGGAAGAGGCTGCCATCATGTTCATCCTGTATATGGCCTCAAAAGTGTGAGCTGCCATGTGAGGAGTCGCTATCAGGTTTTCGCACCTGAAAAGAGGTGTCTCGAAAGAGGGAGGTTCCTCTTCAAAAACGTCCAAAGCAGCTCCAGCTATCCACCTTTCTTTCAGTGCCCTGGCGAGAGCTTTCTCATCCACAATTCCACCACGTGCCGTGTTTATGAGAAAAGCACTTTCCTTCATCATTTTGAGTTCTCTTTCTCCGATCAAGTTCCTGGTTTCTTCGGTGAGAGGAACATGGATGGATACAAAGTCACTCTCTTTGAAAACCTCATCGAATTCAACGGGTGTAACTTTCATCTTCTCCATCTTTTCCTTGCTAACGTAAGGATCGTACGCTATGACTCTCATGGAAAGGGCAACGGCTCTTTTTGCGACCTCTCTTCCCACCGCTCCAAATCCAAGAAGACCAAGTGTTTTCCCACAAAGCTCCATACCTACGATGCTGGGCCAGGAATTCTCCTCAAGAACGCTACGATGAGCTTTTATGATCTTTTTCGCCAAGGCGAACATGAAGGTTATCGCGAGTTCTGCAACAGATACCGCGTTCGCTCCATAGGTTATGGTAACAGGGATTCCCCTCTTCGTTGCCGCCTCAACATCCACGTTATCGATCCCCACGCCATGTCTTGCGATGATTTGAAGAGAAGAGTTCTCTATCATCTCACCCGTTATCGTGGGATGTGTACCTATTATGAGAGCATCCACACTCTTCAAATATTCGGAGATGTCTCCTTTTTCGTATCTCACGATTTCAAAACCGTTATCCTTTAAAAAATTTATGGGCTCGTCGGTGTACTTTCCAAAGGTTCTGGTTGCGATGAGAACCCTCCTCATCGTGTTTCACCCCTTATCTGAAAATCACTGATCTCGTTGTTTATAACGAGTTTCCCATCGATGACTCTTCTCTCTTCTTCAGAAAGTTTCCAAAGGGAGATCTCGCGATCGAGTTTTCAAAAACTCTCCACTTCTGCAGAATGTATTTTAAGACAGCTCTGGAATCCACCGTACCCTTCGTGAAACTCCTCAAGATCAAAAGCTTGTATTGCATCTTTCTGGTCGTTTCAACACCCTTTTCACCGAAACTTCGTATAGTCTCACACAGAATTCTGGAAGCACGTTCCCAATAGCACTCACGACACCATCTATTTCCATCAAAACGAAGGGAGCTATCAGGAAATCCGCTCCCGGCATAACCACGGAATCGTCGCCGAATTTTATTCTGTAACTCATTATCTTCAGAGGGATTGCTCGCTATCCTTTATTCCGATGAAGTTTTCATGCTCTTCCTTCATTTTACCGATCACAGTATCTTTAACTGGATTCCCTGCTTGGGAGATCACCGGCACCCTTTTTCCAGCAACATCAATAGCAGTTTTTAAAAGTTCTTTTTCTCTTCAAAGTTTAGAAGAGATCCCTCCCCATTGGTTCCAAGAAGGAACAACCCGTGAACTCCTTTTGATATGAGAAAGTCGATGTATCCCTCCCAAACCCCGAAATCTATCTTTCCTTCCTCGGTGAATGGAACCAAAGCTGCTGGGAATATGCTACGAAACTTCATGACCTCACCTTCTCATCGTTTTCATGATCTATACTACCTTAAAGATCAGCGACTCCAAAGAACATCTTTCAGAATTTCCGCTATTTCTCTGTAGTGATCTCCAAAGAAATCTTTCAGGACGTCCGAATACCTCGTGCGCATGAGAGCTGGCTCACTCAAAACGACATTTTTGAGCTCGTTGAAAACTTTCTCATCGAGTCTTCCCTTTTCAACTTCCTTCTTCACTATATCGAGCGCCTCTCTATAGGACACGGCACTTCTGTAAGGTCTTCTCTCGATGAGAGCACTGTACACGTCCGCAACTTGCAAGATCTTCTGATATATGGTCATCTGATCCTCAACCAGTCCCATGGGATAACCGGAACCATCCAGTCTTTCGTGGTGAGCACCGCATATCACCGCCAGAAACCTCAAATCGGCTTCTTGGAGGGTGTGAACGGTATCCACAACGTGTTTCTTCATCAATATCCATTCCTCGTCAGTCAACTTCCCCTTCTTGTGGAGTATGCTGAGAGGGGTTTTTATCTTTCCCACATCATGCACGAAACCTGCGAGTTTCATGACTTTTCCATCGAGTGTTCCCAACATGGATCGGGCTATAGCTTCGGAAGTCCTTGCAACCAGCGATAGGTGATTTCTTGTAAAAATACTCCTTGTTCCCAGTATGAGGGATATGATCTTTGCAAACTCTATGAAGGTATCTATGTCTATCACCTGGTCGAAAAAGCCTGAGAAGATCTCAAAATGTGGGTTGTCATCAAGGAGCTGCTCAACCAGTGTGTAATCTTCCAGTATCTCGAGCGTTATCTTCTTGACTGATTCAGGAACATTCCTTCTCACCTTAACTTTGCGCCAAACCTCTGGAAGGACGGTGGCGTAATCATCGAACCTACGAATCTTTGTAAGGTTCCTCGATATGGAATCAGCCAATCTGAAGATTGTCATGAACGGTTCTATAGCACTGCCTCCATCTAGGTTCTCATGGTGGTAGAGGACTATGGCTAATTCTTCCTCACCGAAAAATTTCGTGTTTTTCAAGAGAAGGTAAGATATAGCAGGATGGATGTTTCTCAAATCGTACCTTTCTATCGTCCTTTCCGTGTCCAGGGACTCCAGCAGGATGTGCTGGGTAGTGTCTTTCAAATCCCTGAGAAGAAATCCTACATCGTGAAGCAATCCTAAAAGATAGACCTTTCCCCAGTTCGTGAATCCAAGTCTTTTGGTTATCAAAGAGGAAATCTTCGCTACCTGAAAAGAATGAAGGATGAAGTCTCTATACTCGTTCTGTCCTAAGCTTTTGAAAAGATGTACAAAGCTTTTCAGTGTGAATTTTAAAATCAACGAGACTCATCTCCTTTCCCAAACGATCTGTACTTTTGGATATATTTTAAGGATAACTCATGAACACAAATGGTTCTTAGCTTTAAAACAGTTTTAATCCTCATATCAAATGCATGGATTGTACATCCATAACTTTTTGACATGTAAAGCAAAATGAGAGGTTCAAAGAATTTCTCTCTTTTTAATTTCAATCGCGATGGCCGCATTTCTCAAGTTCTACAATGAACGGATAAATGAAATATTTGTACCGACTCCAATAGGAGTGTTTCCAAAAGTGGCGATTCATTCATCCTGCGGTTTTATCGCAGAGAACAAGGCCCCCCATCCTATAGATCAAAAGCTTCGATCTTCCTCAACATCACCTTGACCAACTGATCTGGTTTGACGGATTTGAGTATTTACATAAATGGCAGAAAAGTAAAGACCTCACCATCACGAAAAATCATTCGAGAAGGAAAGGAAGATAAAACTGGATGAGGATGATGGTATATCTTACGTTTCATCCCCTTAGCATTTCCCTGAAAGATCCCTGACAGACTCTCTCTCTATGAAATGCGTTTTCAGAATCACACCACTGAGTTTTTTCTCAGGGTAGCGTATACGATCGAGCATCATTGTTGCAGCTATCATGCCAAGTTGCTCTGGATCCTGCGCCACGCACGTGATGGGAGGCTCAAAGATCTGGTTCCAGAAGGAATCATCAAAGGTCACCAGAGATATATCCTTCGGAATCTTGACTTTCAACTCTTTCAACGCTTTCAAAACCCCTAAAGCCATGACATTGTTGCAAACGAAGAGAGCTGAAGGAAGTTCATCATTTTTGAAAAGATCTAGAGTCGCTCTGTATGCTCCCATTTCAGTTGACATACCATCTTTCACCCACTCATCCTTGATTTCCATTCCGAGTTCTTTTGCGCGTTTCATCGCAGCTTCGAATCTCTCCATACCGGTGTAGGATTCCTTGTGAAGTGTCACAACACCTAGGGTTCTGTGCCCCTTTTTCCAGAGATAATCGATCAGTGTGGTGACAGCGCCCCTGTTATCTATCACAACGTACGGCGTGTCTAGGGTTACAAGTCTTCTATCGAAGAACACAACGGGGATTCCACGTTTCTGCACCTCTCTGTAAAGCTTCGTGTTCTTCACACGATCAACAGGTGCAGCTAAAATACCATCCACTTTGTAGGAAATGAGCTTTTCAAGTAAAACCCTCTCTTTTTCGTTGTTCTCTTCTGTAACGCACAAAAAGAAGCTGTAGCCAAGAGGGAACAGCACTCTCTCCATGGCTGAAAAGGCGTAAGAAAAGAAAGGATTTCCCATGTCCGGTATCACTATCCCTATGATCTTGGTTTGGCCTTGTCTTAAAGAACGTGCTCTGGAGTCAGGAAAGTACCCCATCTCCTGAGCGAGCTTTATTATTCTGGATCTCAATTCTTCGCTGACACCTGGTTTTCCACTTAGAGCTCTGGAGACCGTGGAAGGATGTACTCCCAGAGCTTGAGCAATCATTTTAAGAGACGGTTTCATCACTTTTCCTCCTCAAACGATTGCTATAATTTAAAACCAGACCATCTTTTCACTCTCTGCACTCTTATAAACCTATTATACTCCATGCTTGACATTTTGGCAATTCGATGATAACATAAATCTGGACGCAAACGATTGAGTATATATCCCAGTGGGGGGAGGTGTTCGCTGTGAGAAAGGGGATTCTGGTTTTAGCATTAGTACTCATCGTAGTTGCTTTCATCTTCGCAGAGGAAGTCAAACCTGATTATGTTCTGAGATTTAACACGGTTGCAGCACCTGCGCAACCTCAGGTTCTCGCGATGAAGAAATTTGCAGAAATCGTTGAAGAATTGAGTGGCGGCAAGATAAAGGTTGAAGTGTACCATTCAGGACAGCTTGGAGATCAGAAAACAGCCCTGCTCGCTGTGATGAGAGGAGACTTGGAAATGGCAGGAGATGGTTCACCCTCTTGGTTCGCTGATCTTGGTGGAATGCCAGAATTCGGCGTCTTCGAAGCGGCATACGTTTTCAAAGATCTTGACCATATGTATCGTGTCATGACGAGCAAGATGGTGCAGGATCTCTTTGACAAACTGGCGAAAAAAACGGGACTCAGAGTTCTTGACGTGTGGTATCTTGGAACCAGAGAATTGAATCTTACTAAAAAAGCTGGCCCTGTTAGAAAACCAGAAGATCTCAAAGGAATAAAACTGAGGATGCCCAACAACAAGACATTCTTGGATATGGGAAGAGCTCTTGGTGCAACTCCAACTCCTATGGGCTTTGGAGAAGTTTACCTTGCTCTCAAAACTGGAACCATAGATGGGCAGGACAATCCACTCCCAACGGACTTGGCAGCAAAATTCGTTGAAGTTACACACTATATAGTTCTTACAGATCATCAAATAGGAATGATATGCCCTGTTATCAACGAAAAACTCTGGCAGAGTATGCCCGAAGAATATAGAGTGTACATAAAGAAAGCGATGACTGTTGCAAGATATTATATGAACGAGATGGTATTAGAACAGGAAGCAAAGCTCTTAAAGCTCTTCAAAGAGAAATACGGTATGGAGATCATTGTTCCAGACAAAGAGGCCTTTATGAAACACGCTCTCGAATACTACAACCAACCTGAATTTGACAAACTCTGGGGAGAGGGAATGTACGAGAAGATCCAGAATATGTGATGAAATGGGCGAGGTGGGAATCTTCCCACCTCGCTTTTGAATTCACACCTTAAAGGAGTGAACACACACATGAAGTTTTTGAAAAAACTGATCAAAGTTACGGTGGACATTGTGGAAATCCATCTATCTTCCATATTTCTCTTCGCCGTTTTTGCAACCATGTTCCTTCAAGTGTGGCTCAGATACATTTTTAGAATGCCATCACCCCAGTTGTATGAAATAACTCAGTATTCTTTTGTATGGACTGTTCTGCTTGGTGCGGCGTTTGCTCACAGGTACCGCGATCATATACGTTTCAACATAATATACGAAAAACTTCCCAGGAAAATGCAACTTGTGATAGACATAGTTTTTGACCTCCTGATGGTTGTCCTTTTTTCCATATCCCTAAAACCGATATTCCGGCAAGCTTTTTGGTACCACATGATACGTTCTGAAGTTTTAGGAATACCTTGGACTTATCTTGTGCTGTGTCTTCCTCTGTTTCTCATATTCGTGATAGGTCATAACATTGTTTTTCTGTACTACGAGTTTCGCGAGCTCTTCACAGGAAAACCCATGAAAACGGAGGAGAAACCATGGCTTTGACGGTATTTCTTCTAACATTCGGGTTGATGTTCCTGCTGGGTTACCCCATTGTTTTTGGAATGATAGCAGGTGGTATACTGTACTTTCTAGTCACGGGACTTGACCTTTCAAACCTCATAGACATACTAGTGATACATTTTTCGGCTCAGGATGTCCTCATAGCTGTCCCTCTTTTCATTTTCACTGCCAACGTCATGAACGATACGGATATAACCAGAAAACTCTTTGATTTCATCCAGAAGGCTTTAGGAGGAATTAGAGGAGGACTAGGATATGCGAACATCGTTGCGAGTATCATATTTGCGGGTATGAGTGGATCGGAGATAGCCGATGTCTCTGGTATAGGGAATATTGAGATAAAAGCCATGATGGATGCGGGATACGATGGGAAATTCGCATGTGCCGTCACCGCTGCATCAGCTACGATAGGTCCCATTATCCCGCCGAGTATACCGATGGTGATATATTCGATGCTCACAGGTGTTTCTCTTGGCTATCTATTTCTCGCTGGTTTTCTACCAGGATTGCTTTTGGGTATTTTTGAGATGGTAATGGTTTACATTCTCTCGCGTGTTCGTAACTATCCAAAAGGAGAGAAAGTGCCGCTTCCAATGCTTCTGAAAGCGTTTTGGAATTCACTTCCCGCTCTTCTAGCTCCAGCGATATTGCTCATAGGTATATATGGGGGTGTCTTCACTGCAACAGAATCTGCAGCGATAGTAGCGGGTTACGTGATAATCATAAGCTTCTTAATCTACAAAAGCCTTGGTTGGAAAAAGCTTTACAAGATTCTCATCAAGAGTGCTGAAGCTGTGGGATACATAAGTTTTATAGTGGCATCGGCTTACATCGTGACTTACGTTGTCGCGAGAGAGCACGTTGCAGAACAATTAACCAGGATGTTCATAGAATCTGGTTTGCTTTCGAATAGAATTCTGCTTCTTCTGAGTATAAATCTTCTCTATTTCATTCTCGGTATGTTCATAGACGTTTCGATAATCCAGCTCGTCGTTATTCCGATGGTATTCCCTCTCGTTCAGGCTGCGGGAATAGATCCTGTACACTTTGGAGTCATAACGACCGTCAACCTTATGATGGCCTTGGATACACCTCCATACGGTCAGACAGGTTACATAACGAGTGCGTTGAGTGGGACTCCTCTTCGTGAGGTGTTCAAAGAGATGATAGTCTACTGGATACCCATTGAGGTGGCCGCTTTGATGGTCATAACCTTTTGGCCGGATTTCGTCCTGTTCTTACCACGTCTCTTCGGATACTCCGGTTGAAGAAATTCAGCATCGGGGGGATTTAGATGAAAAGGTCGTTTCTGAGTTTTCTACTTCTAGGGTTGGGGATGATTCTGATAGCCCAAGGGGCGTTCTTCAAGGTGGAGGAGATCTTTCCATTGGTTGACAGACACGTCCATGCTCCATCCATTCTGGAGCTTCCAAATGGAGATCTTCTTGCCTGCTGGTTCGAAGGAAGCGGTGAGAGAAAAGCTGATGATGTGGCCATAATGGGTGCGAGAAAACTGAAAGGAGCGGAAAAATGGTCTGAACCCTTTGTCATGGCTGATACTCCTGGATTTCCAGATATAAATCCCGTTATGTTCATAGACACTCGGGGAAGGCTCTGGCTGATGTGGTACACGGTCTTAACGAACCTTTGGGAAAGCTCTCTCCTCAAGTACAGATACAGCTACAACTACATGATGGAAGAAGGACCCCCAGAATGGGCATGGCAGGATGTCTTACATGTGCGTTTTGACAGTCTATCTGAGGGGATAAAAGAAAACGATACTTTCGCGAAGACTTTGGAGACGAAGCTCAAATCCTTCATAGATCGATTTTTGAAAGAATACAAAACGTTACCAGGATACACTGAGGAGGAGACGAAAAAACTCGCTGGGGCTTTCGTTCAAGATATACTCGATAAAGTTTGGGGAAAGAAAGCGTGTTTGAAAGAAGGATATCCTCTTCTTCAGAGAATCGGATGGCAAACCGGGAACAGACCTCTGATTATGGGACGGAATCGACTCCTCGTTCCTCTTTATTCGGATGGTCTTGAGATATCCATAATAGCCATTTCCGAAGATTGGGGCAAAACCTGGACGTTCAGTGAGCCAATTGTTGGAATTGCAAACATACAACCAGCACTATTTCTGAAATCGGATGGCACGTTGGTTGCGTACATGAGGAACAACAGCCCGTACCCGAGGTATCTATATGTCAGCGAATCAAAAGATGGAGGAATTACATGGAGTGAGGTCAAGTACACTGATATACCGAATCCAGGTAGCAGAGCCGATGGTATCGTTCTGAACAATGGACATTGGCTCCTGGTATGCAACGATACGATGGATGGAAGATACAGACTGACTGCTTTGATCTCTGATGATGAGGGTAAGACATGGAAATGGAAAAGGAGTATAGAGAGCTACGAGGATAAAGAAATAAAGGTGGCATATCCATCCGTTTACCAGGGAAAAGATGGTTTGATACACGTTGTGTACAGCTATCACAGCCCTCAGGGAAAAACGATCAAACACGCTGTCTTCAACGAAGAATGGGTGATGGAGGGTGAGTAAAAGAATTTTCCCTGAAGAAATAGATTCCTTCCATCTTGCCGGCTCCCACCGGCATTTTTGTTTTTCAGATCCCAAATTCCCAAGATGAATTCAAAAAGATCGGTAATGATAATGTTCGACTCATTATGACAAAAAATTTAACAAAAAATTTAAAAGTATGTTTTCAACAATTCTTGACGACATTTTATGGGAGAAATATTATTTGGGTAGGGGATAGAAAGTTTATTGGGTAGAAGAATAAGAAGATGGAGGAGATGAGGAAGCCCCTCAGAAGGATGATGAGAGGAGTGATAGGTATGAAGGGGTATTTTTTTGTTTTGATAGGTATGATGTTGTTCATGTGGTCATGTGCGGTGGTAGAAGGTGGAGGGGGTGTAGGAGAGAGGAGTTATGTATATGTGGCAGGAGGTCCTGAAGGGTTGTTCATAATTGATGTAACAGATCCAGAAAATCCAGCAGAAGTGGGACATCTCGATACAAATGGCTATGCATATGGGGTATATGTATCCGGGGATTACGCATATGTTGCAGACGGATCAAATGGTCTAGTGATAGTTGATGTAACAGATCCAGAAAATCCAACAGAAGTGGGACATATTGATACAAATAATGCATTGGGAGTATACGTATCAGGAAATCATGCATACATCGCAGATTATACAAATGGTCTTGTAATAGTTGATGTTACAGATCCAAGCAGTCCAGAGGAAGTGGGTCAGATCGATACGGGTGACAAAGCATATGGGGTATACGTATCAGGAAATTATGCATACGTTGCAGATTATGCAAACGGTCTTGTGATAACTGATGTAACAGATCCAAGAAATCCACAAGAAGTGGGGCATATTGATACAGCTGGCCATGCAAATGGGGTATATGTATCGGGGAACCACGCATACATTGCAGATTGGTTGAATGGTCTTGTGATAGTTGATATATCAGATCCAAGCAGTCCAGAAAAAATTGGACATTTCGATACAGATGGAGGGACACGTGGGATATATGTATCCGGAGATTACGCATATGTTGCAGACACATCAAATGGTCTTGTGATAATTGATGTGTCAAATCCAAATAGTCCAGAGGAAAGAGGACATATTGATACAATTTATGCATGTGGGGTATACGTATCCGGGAATTACGCATACATTGCGGATGAGAGAAATGGACTTGTCATAGCTGATGTATCGAATCCAAGCAGCCCAGAAGAAGTTGGACATATTGATATGGGTGACAAAGCATGGGAAACATTTGTATCTGAGGGTTATGCATACGTTGCGGATCAAACAAATGGTCTTGTGATAGTTGATATATCAGATTCAGAAAATCCAGAAGAAGTTGGACATATTGATACATACAGTGCGCTTGGGGTGTATGTCTCAGGGAATTACGCATACGTTGCAAATCATGTGGAAGGTCTTGCGATAATTGATGTATCGAATCCAAGCAGTCCAAGAGAAGTAAGTTACATTGACACAGATGACTTAGCACAGGGGGTATATGTATCTGAAGGTTATGCATACATTGCGGATCAAACAAATGGTCTAGTGATAGTTAATGTATCAAATCCAAGTAGTCCAGAAGAGGTAGGTCAGATTGATACGGGTGACAAAGCATGCGGGGTATACGTATCAGGAAATTATGCATACGTTGCAGACACATCAAATGGTCTTGTGATAATTGATGTGTCAAATCCAAATAGTCCAGAAGAAAGAGGACATATTGATACAATTTATGCATGTGGGGTATACGTATCCGGGAATTATGCATACGTTGCGGACTTAGGGAACGGTCTCGTGATAATTGATGTATCAGATCCAAGTAGTCCAGAAGAAATTGGACATTTCGACACAGATGGTTATGCGCAAGAAGTATACGTATCAGGAAATTATGCATACATTGCAGATTGGTTGAACGGTCTTGTGATAGTTGATGTATCAGATCCAAGAGATCCAAAACTGGCAGGACACATTGATACAGATGGATGGGCACATGGAGTATACGTATCCGGGGATTACGCATATGTTGCAGATTGGTTGAATGGTCTTGTGATAGTTGATGTATCAGATCCAAACAATCCAAAACTTGCTTATGACATGCTCTGGATGACTTTCTACTCGGTTTTCGGTATGTGATGACATTTGAAACATGATGATTTGACAGAAGAAAAGAAGCATGGTAATATTCTGGGATAGAACGGGTGCGTAGCTCAGTGGGAGAGCGCTTCCCTCACGAGGAAGAGGTCGCAGGTTCGAGTCCTGCCGCACCCACCAGTTGGGGGATCATCCCCCAAATTTTTTTGTTTGGAGGTGTCGGGAGTGGACAGGCTGGACTTTGCCATAAAGCTTTTGAGGAAAGTGGGATACTTTCTATTACAGAATTGGGGGAAAGTAGATAGGGTGTTCACAAAAAGCGATTTTAAAGATCTTGTGACGGATATCGACAAAGAATCCCAGAGAATCATTGTTGAGAGTATCAAGAAGAATTTCCCGGATGAGCACATAATAGCGGAAGAAGGTATATATGAAAAAGGGGACAAGATATGGATAGTCGATCCGATAGATGGTACCGTGAATTTCGTGCACGGTCTTCCATCCTTCTCCATATCCTTGGCTTACGTTGAAAAAGGCAGGATTGTTCTTGGTGTGGTACACGTTCCTGTAACTGGAGAAACGTTCTACGCGATCAGCGGAGAAGGAGCTTACATGAATGGAGAGAGAATTAACGTTTCGAAAAGAAAGAATCTGAAAGAGTGTGTTGGATCCACCGGGAACTATCCTGGTTTCACAGGAAGATTGATACTCAGCCTGGATAACAGGGTGAGAAGGATCAGAATATTGGGAAGCGCCGCAGCATCAGCGGCGTATGTTGGTGCTGGTAAATTTGATTTCTTCGTCGCAAAAAGGATCAATCCGTGGGATGTGGCTGCATCCATGCTGATCGTCAGAGAATCTGGTGGGAAAGTGACAGATTTTGAAGGGAGCGATGCGAACATCGACTCTCGATCGTTTTTATTTTCTAATTCCCTCATCCATGATGAGGTATTGAATATTGTAAAGACGATCTCTGAGGAATCGTAGGAGAAAACTTTTAAAATCCTGTGAAATGATCCGAAACAAGCCTTTATTCGGAATAAATCGAAGATAAACGTTTTTATTAATCGTTTTCGAGAATATACGGATATGATCGTACATTATGTGGTTGTTATATAACTAATTTAGAAGCACATTTTTTAAAAGGAGATGTTATGCATGGAAATGAAAATATCTCTTCTGAAACCGACCAAAGATAACTTTAAAGAATTTGGAGAAGTCGTTGAAAAACTTGAAGAACCTGCAGCGACCGCGTCCGAGTATCATGATTACTGGCACGATCTTGCTGACCTCTCGTCCATGGGAGATGAACCAACTCTGGGCTACTTGAAAGTCTACAGAAAGGACAGACCTCTGGAACTCGATAGAATGGAAAGGCATGTCAACACCGCCGAAGTCTTCATTCCTATAAACGGCACTGGTATCTTCTTCCTGTGCCCTCCAATGGAAAAACCCGATATAAACAAAGTGAAGGCTTTCCTTGTGGATAGAAGTTGCGCTCTTTCGCTTCACCCGGGTACCTGGCACTGGCTCCCATTCTCCCTGACAGAGGAGATGGATTTCATTCTTGTCCTCAGAAAAACGACCGTTGAGAGGGATATAGAGATTGTTTCTCTTGGTGATGTTTACAAGATCAATCTTGTGAGGGGATAGGACCATGGAGCCTCACCTTGAGGTCAGAGAGCCTTTGCTTTTGTCCTATCCAATGGTAAAAACGTGGAAGAAGCTGTTATAATAGCCAACGCAGTAGCCGCCATATCCGTCACAAGGATAGGAACGGCTCCTTCGATGCCAACCATGGACGAGGTAAAAGAGTTCCTATCAGACTAGAGATAATGTGAAGGCAAGAGAAGAGATGGTATCACCTAAACCCACGGTGAGTTTTGGTCTTTCTATAACCTTCGTTGGAAGAACAAGGACTCCCTTTTTCTTCAACCTCTCGAAAGCTTCCAAACCGACAGGAGATAATGGAACGTTCATGACTTCTTTAACTTCTTCTGCCGTCTTTATTACGCCGTCTTTTGCTTTTTTTCCAGCGGCAAGCGCTGCAAATGCAAGAGCCTTCCATTCCCTTCCTTCATCAACTTTCTCTCTGTCTATAGATGACAGGTAATATCCCAGTGTGTGAACATGGACCCTGGATAGGTTTCTACTCTCTCTGAGGTACGTTGCCACTTTTTCTATCTCAAACGGATCGCTGTTAACCACCTTTTCAGGATCTCCAACGCCTAGATCCTCCGCCACCCAAGAGAGTTCCACTTCGTTTATACCCACGCTGTCTGCTATTTCCAAAACGATATCCTCAACACCTCTTCGAACATCCTTCGGCCTGATCGATGCAAACTCCACGTGGAAGAAGATACTTGGATTTTCCTTTTTAACCTCTTTCAAAAATTCAACGAGATCCCTTATGACTTCCTCAACTTTCGTTCCGTCTGGATAGACATCCTTCATTATATGAAACCCTGCTATCAGAAAGTGAGAGAAATCTTTTGCCATCTTTGGGTAATATTTTCTGAAATGATCGGCTATCCTTAACTTGCTGTTCACGGGATTCCAGGAAGGGATGTATCTGTTGTCTCTTGGACAAACGATCTTCTTCTTCAGGTTCAAAACCTGCCCTCTTGAGAACTCGAATATCCAGTGTATGGCGAAAATCCCTTCACCTTTCCATGCTTCTTTGGGATGTGTAACTTCTCCTTCTGGAGAAAGGACGTATATGTTCTTGAACTCTGGAAAGAGTTCTGCAAGTTCTTTTGTCAGTGGATTTGCGTAAACCAGGATTTTCTTGAAACCAAATGGTGCCAGAGCAACTGCCATGTTTGCGGATGTTCCACCGAGTCTTAGCTTCCCAGGTCCAAATTTCTCCATTATCCACCTGTAGGTCCCCTCATCGAATATCATTATCTGAAGGGCCTTCCCCTTGGAGAAAGCATAGACAAGCCCTGTGAAGAAGTCTTGGGGTGTCTCTATGAACACAGGGATATCTTCTCTTTCCACCCTTTCTAAGACTTCATCCTCGAACGGTGCGATCTCTTCCTCTATTTTTTTCGTGTCGAGAATCTGAAGACCATCTATCACCGAGTGAAAACCAAGTGTCACTCCTTTTACTTTCTCTATCTCCTCCAGTCCAAATTCAAAACTTTCTCTGTAGAGTCTTTCGAAATCCATACTCTCACCTCGTCATTTCATGAGAAGGGATGGAAGCCATGTTGCAAAGAACGGAACGTAAGTTACAAGGAAGAGAACGATGATCATGGCTATATAGAAGGGCCAGAGAGCTTTCACAACCTCCTCCATCTTCATCTTTCCAACGATACATCCAACAAAGAGTGTATTTCCAACAGGAGGTGTACACAGACCTATTCCAAGGTTCATGAGCATTATGATGCCAAAATGTATGGGATCAACCCCCACTTTCGTCACGATGGGTAGAAAGATAGGGGTTGTTATCAAGATAAGGGGTGCCATATCCATTATCATTCCAAGGAGCAAGAGAATTATGTTTATCAGTAGCAGAATGAGATACTTGTTGGACGAGAAGGAAAGAACGGCTGATGCGATAGCATCTGGTATTTTCAAATAAGCAAGAAGCCATCCGAAAGCGGAGGCAGAGGCTATCAGGAACATGACGGCGGAAATGGTTTTCACGGAATCCCAGATTACCCTCATGAACTTTTTGAAATCCATCTCTCTGTAGAAGAAGACGGCTATGAGGAAAGCGTAGACAACAGCTATAGCTGAAGATTCTGTGGCTGTGAAAACGCCACTCAGAACGCCACCTATTATTATCACTATAGTCAGAAGACCAAGAATCGATTCTCTCGTTATCCTGAGAGCTTCTTTTAAAGACACTCTCTCACCCACAGGGTAGTTCCTCTTCACCGCTATGTAGTAAGATGGTATCAGAAGGAAAAGACCTATTAAAACACCAGGAATAGCTCCTGCAAGGAAAAGGCGGGCTATCGAAAGTCCCCCAGCGGCGTAAGCGTAGATTATCGCGTTGTGGCTTGGAGGAATTATCAAACCCTGTGTTGAGGACGTGACAGTTACTGCTATTGAATAATCCCTGTCGTATCCTTTCCTAACCATCTCAGGTATTAGAATGGATCCAATGGATGCCGTGTCCGCAACGGATGACCCGGACATACCCCCAAAGAGCATGCTTGCAACTATGTTGACGATGGCAAGGCCCCCTCTCATCCTACCAACCAGGATGTTGGAGAAATCAACGAGCCTCCTTGCTATTCCTGATTGTGCCATTATCTGCCCTGCGAGTATGAAGAACGGTATTGCCATCAAAGAGAAATTGTCAAGGACATCACACATCTTTTGAACCACGACCATCGGTGGTATCTTGAGGTAAAAAGTGGTTATGAAAGAAGATATGGCTAGTGAAAAAGAAATTGGAACCCTCAAAAGTAGGAGCACGAAGAAAGACGTAAGAAGAATAGCAGTAGCGGTCATGTCCTCTCTCCTTTCATCTCTACGAGTCTTTCAAGTGCGAAGAACAGCATAAGAGCCCCTGCTATAGGCAGTGCTGCGTACGAATAAGATACCTTTATTCCTGTTGCTGGCAGGATCTGAAAAACCGTGAGTTTCATTATGTTTATTCCATACACTATCTCCATTATTCCTAGGAAGATATAAGAAAGTGTCTCTAGGATGTAGACAAATTTCATGGCTTTTTTCATGAACTTCTTCACAAATACTTCCATGGCTATATGTATGGAGTGTTTTATCCCCCAGGATCCTCCGATCAAACCGAAATATATCATCAAAAAACCGATAAACTCCTCCGCCCAGGGCAGAGGAGAGTTGAAAACGTACCTCAGAATTACCTGGGCGGAGGTGAGGATGACAAAGAATATCAGAAGGATCCCCAGTATGTTTATGATCACTTTATCTGCTATCTCGAAGATCCTTCTCATCCATCACTCTTCTCCCATTTTCATTATCTGTTCTATGAGATCTTTGTACTTGGAAGCATATTTATCGTAGACCGGTTTAACAGCTTCTATGAATGGCTCTTTTTTTGGATGGTATATCTTGCATCCTGCTTCCTTGACTTTTTCAAGGGCTATTTCTTCGTCTTTGAGCCACAATCTTCTCTGGAGTTCTTGAGCCGCTATGGCTGCCATTTTGATTATCTCTCTATCCTCAGGTGATAGAGCGTTCCATGTCTTAAGACTCATGAAGAGAAGTTCTGGAACCATAGCGTGCTCATCGAGGGAGTAATATTTCGCAACCTCGTAGTGGCTGGTCTCATAGTAACTCGGTGGGTTGTTCTCAGCACCATCTATGACTCCCGTCTGGAGAGCACTGTATACCTCTTCGAATGCCATGGGAACGGGAACTCCTCCCATCGCCTTTACCATGTCCATCATGACGGGGCTTTTCTGTGTTCTTATCTTGAGACCTTTCAGATCATTCGGCGACAGAATTGGTTTCTTGACAGTGTAGAAGCTTCTTGCTCCCGCATCCATGTAGGCAAGGCCGATCAAACCAACTGCCTTGAGCTCTTCCAGCATCTTCTGACCTATCTCGCTCTCAAGAACCTTCCACATGTGTTCTCTGCTCTTGAATATATATGGAAGGGCGAAAACCGACAGTTTTGGATAAACCGCAGTAAGAGGTGCAATGGAGGTTCTGTTTATATCGATTATCCCCATCTGAGTTTGCTCTATCGTCTCTTTTTCGGATCCGAGGACGGCTCCTGGATAGACCTCGATCTTGATTCTTCCGTTGGTCCAGATCTCAACGAGCTTGCTCATAAGGTACAGTCCTTCGACCGTGGAGTACCCCTTTTGATGGTCGTCTGCTGCTTTCAGTATTATGACGTTACCTTTCTTCTCCATAGCAAAGCTCAATGTGAGCAGCAACACCACCATAAGGAATACGAAGAACTTCCTCATAAAACCATCCCCCCTTTGATGAAAATGTTCACCTCATTATTTCTCTCAAAAGAGGTTCTTCAAGCTTTTGCCACGCCCAATCGGGATCGTCATGAGGCAGTAATATTCTGTTCTCACCGGCGAGGATCCAGAGGTAGTAAACCTGAGACCCCGGAGCTGCAGCAACAGGATGATATCCTTTCTTTATCAGAACTGTGTCATTTTCCCGAACAACGTACACTTCATCAAGATCTTCATGGTTGTATATCCTTTGAATACCAAAACCAGTTCGTGGATTCACCTTGAAGAAATACACTTCCTCCATTCTGTACTCATTCGGGGGATCGTCCACATCGTGTTTATGTGGTGGCCAGCTCGACCAATTTCCTGGAGGATTTACAGTTTCTCCCAGAAGGAGTTTTTCCGCTTTGATTCTACTGTCTATTATGTCTTTTACATCCCTTCTCCAATTCCATATGCCAACACGCCTTATCCTCACATCTTCTGGTTTTACTAAGACTGGTTCAGCATCGATCCTGGATGGTGCAAAAGCTATAGCTATTTCACTGTCAAACGATGCTTTCAGAGTGAGCTTTCTTCCAGGTGGGCAGTAGAAACCCCAAGCTTCTGATGAAAACACATCCTTTCTGTAACCTGTTTCAAATACCTCACCATCAGTCTCTATGGTTATCTTTCCTGATAGAAGTACGAGCCCCATCTCCTCATCTGAAAGTTCTATAACCTCTCTTTCACCTTTCCCAAGGATCAATACACCAAACCTTAGGAATTCCATGTTACCTTTTTTGACGAGTTCATTCCAACCTTTTTTCAGATCGCCTTTTATCAACATGTTTCACGACCTCCCCAAAATCTTTACACCAGGCCTTTTAACGACTCTTCCAGATACTTCAATCTCCACAGTGGGCCATTCACTCTCATCCGTAAAGGTAACGAAGGTATCACCCAATATGAAGGTGTCCTCGGCTTTAGTTCCCGTTATCGTTGGATTCCAGCAAAGAGCCATGTTCTTCTTGATGATCGTTCCCGAACCTTCCTTCGCTATCTCTTCCCTTGGGTTGTAGCCTATCAGACCTCCTTGATGATGCTTTTCAAATTCCCCACCGTAGCCGTACTTTTCATATATACTCCTTATCCTTTCAAACATCTCCCCAAGAGTTATCCCTTCTTCTGTTGCCAGGAATATCTCAGAATCTATCTTCAGATTGTCCAGGTGTTGCTCCATGAAATCTTTATCTTCTTCAAAAGATGCCGTCCTTGTCATTGCAAGAACCAATCCCCTCTTTTCGGCACACGTCGATGCGAAAAATTTACTTCCAAGTTTTTTATCCCTGAATATGTTGTGTCTGTACTCCCTTCTGGATTCATCAGAGAATACCAGAAGCACGGGAACGTTGAACCCTTTCTCAACGAGGGCTTTCTCAAGAACAGCCGCCGCTTCGTACTCATTCATGTCTGGCTTGAAGGACAAGATCGCTTTCTCAAAAGCTTTTTCCAGCTCTTTTCCGTACTCTTTGTACCTTTCTATCTCCCAGGAAGATAATTCCGACCTTAAAGGAATCATATCCGAAGATATATCCAAAGTTCCGTATGCTCCTGTGTCACTTCCGAATCTATCTAGAGGGAATTTTTTGAAGACCTTCTCGTATGGATCCTCATACCATTTGTACTCTAGAGGCTCGAAACCTTCGGGAACTTCTTCCCTCAAGAGTCTTCCCATCTCTATGTTGTTCGCCACAAGGAATAACTCTTTATGTGTCACGACGACACTTGCCACAGACAGAAAGGCTCCCCGAGCCACCCAACCTCTTCCTCCAGCCGTTATCCATGAAAAATCATCGTTCCTCGAGAGTATCACACCTTCAAGATCCCTCTCTCTCATCAAAGTTTTCAACTTTTCCAATTTCCACTCCACCTCTTCGATCATGGTTATCACCTGTACCTTCCGTACAGGAATCTGAAGCTTCCCTTCTGGATCCTTCTGAGCTGAATATCTTCAAGGATGTATATGAACATCTCCACTGTGTTATTGACCGTCCCACCGAAGAGATGTCCTCCAACGAGTTTCCTGTCAGGACCTGCTAGCGCAGTGTGGATGTGAACGAACCTTTCCCCGTTTCCCAGAATCGAGATATTCCCACTCAACGAAACGAGTTCATGAGGTGTTGATATCGTCTCTTTTTCGTATTCTTCCCCGTTGAACCATCCTATCGTGAAATCTCGAAGCATCCCTATGCCGTTAAGAATCACACCGGATTCCACATTGTATTTGTCCAGAACCTCGGAGAGTTTCTCATAGAAATCTTCACCATCGTCCATCCTGATGAATATCAGGCCGTTTTCGTGTATATCGAACATTGCAATCCCTCCTTCATAAGAGCGTCTTTTCAAAGACCTCCACGAGCTCGTTCAGGTTCCTTCCTCTCTCCTCAAGCATGACTTCAAGAGCGTCCGCTGCTCCGAGACCGTTGTGAACAACCTCCCAAATAGCCCTTATTATCGCTCTTGGATCGTCCCTTCCAGGCCACAAGATGTTTCTTCCAACCAAAGTTCCTCTGACGTTTGGGGCGCTACCCAAAGCCTTCGAAACGTTCTCTATCGTTATTGTAGGATCTCCCGTTGCTTCCCCTCCAAGTATGAGTATCGGAAGCGTTGTGCTTCTTGCTATCTTGTCAAAACTTGGCAGATACGGTATCTTTATCCATGTTCTCAGAGTGCTTCCTCCCATGGCACTCGCTATGTTGACCATCTTTATGATCTCCTCAGGATCCATGATCACTCTGTAAGGTTGATCCTCCCGCTCCCTGGTTACTGGAAGAGGTTCCAGAAATACGGGGAGCCCGTAATCGTTCATTCTTCTCATGGCTTCAGCACAGTACCTCATAGTTCTTATCGAGAATCTGGAATATCTACCCGTGTCCAATCTGAAAAGGAGTTTCCCACCATCCAAATTCATCTTCTTTATATCTTCCGGTGTGTAGGATGTTAGATCATCCTCCATTTCGTAGTACGTTCCAGAAAGTCCAGACCTGTTCATACTGCCTATGACTAGTTTCCCATCGAGGAAACCCTTCTTTCCTGCCTTTTTGAACAGGTGGTTTATTATGGCAAGTTCTTCTATTATGTCCGGAGTTGCCATAACTCCGTCAACAAAGCCACTTGCGAGAACCCTCACAACCCTTCCGAGGTATTCCAGTCTGTCTCCCATGGCGATCGGATCATCTACAACGCTCGTTACCCTTCTTGCTGGATGATCTGCTGCAAGGAGGACAAGGTATCCATCATCAGTCAATTTTTTCCTCTTCTTTCTATTTTTCAACTCCTCAATCGCTATCTCTGGATGATTTATTCTTATATCGGTTAACCTGTAGAACGCCCATTCCGGAAAATATTCCCTTGTTGCGAATTTGAACCCGCCTATTCCGTATATAACATCCTGCCAGGTTCTCGCATCATCGAAGAAGGCTTTTGCATGTTGCAGAACAGGAACACTGCCTTCCCTATCGTACGGCCTTATCTCAAAGCCTATAGGTCCTTTGTAACCCATTTCATGGAGTGCTTTCACAAAATTTGCAACATCCCTGACTTTCATGGCACCACCAGGATAAGCAAAACTTGCATGAGAATCTCCATATCTTGGATCGTTGGGATCGAGAACACAATTTCCTATGTGAACGTGAACGAGGTAGGGCATCAGGTACTGGAGAACAACAGGAGCTTCAGGTTCTTCGATCTCTTCTTCCACAACCACGTTCTTGATCTCCTGAGCGTTCTCATCTTCTCCAATCTTTATATCAACCTTCTTTTTCCTTATGTAGTAGTTCCTCAACAGGTACATGTGAGAGAGATCGTAGAGAAGTCCGAATTCCGGTATCTCGTATTCGTCCCTGATCCTTCTTGCTACCTCTATAGCTTCGAAAGTTGGTCCGATAAGTTGGTTTGCGAATCTCCCTCTAGGATCGTTTATCCTGTCGAACATCTCAAGAACAAGCCTTATAGGTTCTCTTTTGAACTCTTTCGCCAAGCTTCTGGAGTATTCTGCAAGTTCCACAATGGATCTTATGAGTGCAAGTTTTGCAGTTTCTCTCACATCGGGTCCCTGATCCCTCCCACTTATGAAGGCAAAGGACACCGCACCGAATTGATACGCTTCCTCTAGAGCTCTTTTCAGCCTATCAACGGCATTTTTTCTTTCAAGTTCATTTATGGAGGATATATCCGCCGGGTCGTATTTCTCTTCGTTCAAAAGTTGAACAGGCTGAGCTCCAAAAAAGATGGTCATACCGGTTTTGGATAAAAAATCTATCGCTTTCTTTCTGAGGGCTGGATCCTTTATCCTCGTAACCTCTATTCCTTTAAAATAGGGATCATCAGCTATTATCTTCAACGAATTCATGAGATACCTCTCATCGGGTTCTCCCCTGAGCATGGAATCGGTATTCTGCCTTCCTGGAAAGGCCATGAAGTGAACGACACTTATGATGTTTTCGCTGAGGATCATTTTCTTCACCCCCTAGAGGGTCCTTTGTAAAACATTTCGCATATGAAATTTTATCATCCATTTGTAGATTTTATCAAAGAAGATATCATTTATAAACGTAAGAATTCGAAAGAAATCAGAACATAATCGTTAATAATCGTAAATATCTCGGGAATGAATCACCAAGTGGAGTTTTACAAGAGAGGAAACTTATAGTATTTTCAAAACGAGTTCAGAGAATAGTGGGAGGTGTTAATCGATGAAGGCAGTGAGACTACACGCAGACTGGGATCCAAAACCAGATTTTGTCCTCGGGGACAAAGATATAGAGGGAAAACTCACATGGCTCGGCAGCAAAGTGTGGAGGAATCCCAGAGTCGTGATAGAGGAGGTCCCCGAACCGAAGATAGAAAAGCCCACCGAAGTCATCATAAAGGTCAGAGCATGTGGAATATGTGGAAGCGATGTTCATATGGCTCAAACCGATGAGAATGGCTACATGCTATATCCTGGTCTTACGGGATTTCCTGTGACTTTAGGCCATGAGTTCTCGGGAGAGGTTGTGGAGGTTGGATCAGAAGCCATAAACAGAAGGACGAACAAGAAATTTGAAGTGGGAGAACCTGTAACCTCTGAGGAGATGCTGTGGTGTGGTTACTGTAGGCATTGTGCAGATGGTTTCCCAAATCACTGTGAGAACCTGAACGAGCTTGGGTTCAACGTCGATGGGGCTTTTGCAAGATACATAAAAGTCGATGCAAAATACTTGTGGAGTCTGAAAGAACTGGAAGGTGTGTACGAAGGTGACAAACTCTTCATGGCAGGAAGCCTTGTGGAACCAACATCGGTTGCATACAACGCCGTTATAGAGAGAGGGGAAGGTATAAGGCCTGGAGACTACGTGGTGATCCTTGGAGGAGGACCGATCGGTCTTGCAGCAGTAGCCGTTCTGAAACATGCAGGAGCTGCAAAAGTGATACTTTCCGAACCCTCGGAGGTGAGGAGGAGGATAGCACTTGAGCTGGGAGCAGACCACGTTATAGACCCCACAAAGGAAGATTTCGTTGAAGCCGTCCTTGAATATACTCGCGGATGGGGTGCAAAGCTCTACCTGGAAGCAACGGGTGTTCCTCAGATAATATGGCCCGACCTTGAAAAAGTCATATGGAAAGCAAGGGGGATAAACGCAACGGTTGTCATAGTCGCAAGAGCAGATGTCAAGATACCTTTAACAGGAGAGGTTTTCCAGGTTAGAAGAGCAAGAATTGTGGGATCTCAAGGACATTCCGGGC
>Ga0190314_1000111_pt1 | contig 33177 bp, 38 predicted proteins | sample 4870071112_MG_FD_165055 | JGI IMG/M metagenome (GOLD analysis project Ga0190314, IMG submission 165055) | Hydrothermal vent sediment bacterial communities from Southern Trench, Guaymas Basin, Mexico - 4870-07-11-12_MG | ecosystem: Environmental > Aquatic > Marine > Hydrothermal vents > Sediment ...
CCACAACGCTTCGGCAACCCCACCACCTAGGCAGCTCATCACTAGGAAACCTGTACAGCACCTTACCGCACCCACTACACTTAAACACAATCATACCATCACCTTTTTACTGCACATACTAGTCCTGGTAGGAGAAGGGTTACCCCAACAATCTTCGTTTTAGGGTTCCAGTAAACCAGGGCTGCACTGTAGATGCTCTTCCTCAGCCTTACGAGAATAGCTTCCTCGTAAGGTGTTTTCTCCCTAGCAGCTTTCTCAACAGCCCTGGCAAGCTCCTCATCATCAATAGGCAGCGGCTTCTGCCAATTTCTCTTCCAGGAAAACGTTACTTTAACAACAGGCTGAAGAACAACCATCACGCACCAGCCTCCTTAGCCCCCTCATACTCCTCAAGCTTCTCAAGAATCCACTTCTTCAACAACGTCGTAGGCCTCAAATGCTCCTTCTTCGCAATCTCCTCAATCCTATCTACAATCCGCTTATCCTTGGGCCTGGAGAAGGCTATTTTATATTGTTTTATGAACCTGGATTTAGAGGGCTTTTTAGAATTTATAACCAATTTAGACACATTCTCACCGCTATCTACGTATAGCGTAGATAGTATATAAATATATTCGCACTTCGCCTATCTGTCTGCGAACATAGAAGTGCGTATTTATTAAATGAATGGAAGCTATATTTTTCTAGGGTTTAAAGTGCCTAAAAGAAAGCTAAATGGGGTACTAAAGCTTCTAGCAATTCTTTCAGGAATAAATCGAGAAGTAACACCATATTACATACAAAGAAACTACGGTTTTAGATTCGATACACTGTCAAGAGCAATAAATGTACTAAAAGAAGCAGGCTTTATAACTGAAAGATACGAGGAAGGCCCTCCGCCAAAAAGATACATAAAACTTACAGAGAAAGGTAGGGAAGCAGCTGCTTGTGCTAAGCGTATTCTTGAGTTAGCAGGTGTATTGTAGGGTGTTAATGTGGGTAGGGTTCCTGCGTGGGTTTATGTTCTTTTGTTTTTCGCTGCTTTCTTTGTTGCTTTAAGTGTTTTTACTGTGCTTTTCGGTTTAGGTGTTTTGAAGCCTTCATGGTTTGACTTTGTTTCTTCTCTTTTCACTGTGGAAAGGAAGGTTGTTGTTACTAAGACTTTTACGGAAACCGTTACTAGAACTGTTACTGTTTCCCCTGCTTTTCCTAGAGAGTTCGGTGAGGTTGTTTTCAGCAGAACATATATTATTAGAGACTTTACTTCAGGCAGGGAATATGTTGCTGCGGTTTCCATTCCCGCCTCAATGTATTTTAACTATAGGCTGTATAAGAAGCATGAGCCTATGACTTTAAGCACGAGAATAAACTATGTTAAAAACCTTGTTGAGCCCGATAACCAGGTAGTTAGGGTAATAGCTAATGATCTATGGGGTCTTGCAAACGGCGACCCTGAGCTTTACGCTGTGTTCGTCCTGCAGCTTCTTCATCAAATGGTGTATAGGAAAGCAACCTATGCTAAATACCCTGTAGAAACTCTTGTAGAATGGTCTGGAGACTGCGACAACCTAGCTGTTCTCGCTGCAAGCATTTTAGAAGCTAAAGGCGTTGACACAGTACTTGTCATGGTTAAAACCGAGGAAGGATACCATGTTATGCTAGGCATACACCTACCCTTCGAACCAAAGCTTCCTGGAAAATACGGTAGATCAAAAATACTCTACTTCACCACGGCTACAAATCCAAGTAAAAAATACTATGCAGCAGAAGCAACCTGGAAATTCGGCGTAAACCCCTTCGACCCATACTATACGGGAACATTACTAGGAGATAGCTTATGGAAGACCTTCAAAATAGTAAAAGTCATAAACGTATAGTAAAGGCTATTCGTGGAGATGCAAGAATTATAGAGAGTTTTGACCAAAACACATATTTAAATAGCGCCAAATGTAACACATTTTAAATTTTAAATTGGACAAGTGCATAATTAGAGTGTGGGGGTAAGTACATGAGTATATGTAAAGCTTCTTCAAAGATGCGTTTCAGAGATACTACTTTACCTGGCGAACAAGAACAAGAAGTTAGACTCTTCAAGGTAACGCCTGAAATGCCATTTAATATCATAAGTATGGATTCTTATCAAAAGCTCATGAAAACAGAGGATGCAAGTCTTTCACCTTCAGATGTAGTAAATAGGTTTAAGCTTTTCCCAGAATCAGCATTCTTAAGTATTTCACCCTACTATATTGAAAAATCAAGAAGACATGTCAGTGCCAATGTAGATAGGGAAATAAAAACACCTCCTGTATGCGTTATTGGTAATAGATTGGTAATAGATATAAATGCTGAACCAGGAATGTATGCTATAGAATATTTAGGCGAAAAACTCATTATAGAAATCAAAGAAGACAGAAAAATAGCGGTATATGAAATAATCGAGTAAAGGTAATTTTCTATGCATGGACGGTTTACCATAAACATTCCATTCCCTTATAGCAAGAAAGAAATCAGGCTAAAGATTGAAATAGACTCCAAGAAACTTGAGCCTTGTGTAAGAAAAATAGAAGATGTATGGTCTTGGAAGAAAATGAAAACTGAGAAGTGGATTCTTCACGTAGATGAGCAAGGTAAGTTAGAAATAGAGGCTAAATTAGGGTGATGTCTTGAATATGCCTCAAGAAGATGTAGACTTTAAGATAATTAACGAAAACTGGTCCTACTTTAAACTCAAAGATGGAACTATCATAAGAGGGCGTGTAGTTGTTAGGAAAATAGTTAAAAGAGGAGTAGATAAACTAGGGTACCCTCTATATGACATAAACTACACGAATGTCTTTTCTGCTAAGGTTCCAGAAGATCTTCTAAGAGAACCAGGCAGGGAACCTATTACACTAACAAAAGAAGATATTGAATGCGAATTCAATTATCCTAACGAAGTTGAAGTTGTAAAGGAAAATATTCAAAGGTATGAAACGGAAGATGGCTACATTATAGAAATAAAGCTTGTACCATTAAAAGTTCTTAGATTAAAAAAAGCTAATAGATTCGGCGAACCTATCTATGTAATCCACTCCCAAGTATTAGTAAATGTAAGAAGGCAAGAGCAGAATTAACAAACCCTTACTCTTTACCTTATATCTTTACGACATATTCTCAAGCATCGTCCTTATTTTGTCTATTCTCCGCTCCAGGATCCAGGTGTAGTATTGTCTTATTTTGTCTCTTAGCTTCTGGCATTCCTCTGATTTACATTCTAGTTCATCTATTAAGTTCAACACTACCAGGAACGCGTCCTCTAAGCCTTTAACATAAATTTCGTTCACACCTATCACTCACAAGTAATACTAGGCCTTAAAAAGCAGACCGTGGTGAAAGTTTTTTAGCTCAAAAAGGGTGTTAGGTGGATTTTTGCTCTCCCAGCTACCTAACACCTAAATATTATTGGAGCTTTAAAATATCTTGGTGTTGGCTGTGGGTAAGGGGGTTGCTGTTTTAGTTGTTTTGGCTGTTGTTTTGGGGTTTCTGGCTGCTTATTTCCTGTTTTCTCCTGGTGGCGAAGCTGCTTCTGCTTCTCCTAAGATTAATGTTTTAGGTGTTGCTGCTACCGATGTGGGTAAGGGTAAGGTTTATGTTCGCATACTAGGGGATCCTGACGAAACATATGTTGTGGATATTGTTGTTTCAGGGGATGTAAGTAAATCATACAGTAACGTTATTGTTAAGAAAATGGGCGTAACCGACTTCCCAATAGATGTTCCTCCAGAGAAAATAGTGAAAGGATGCACTATTGAAGTAAACATAGTGTTCCAGGGAAAAGTTATAGCATCGAAAACACTTCACGTAAAAACATAAAAAATAAATTATATGGTTTATTAGACTATTTTCTCCTATGAGCTTTCTTCATTTCCCTGCTCCAGCATTTAGGATTACTTCTTGGTGAGCCGCATTTTCTCCATATTTTCTTCATTACTGAAGACGGTAGCGGGTTTCCTCTTTTCCTTCTTTTCCTGGCCATTTTTTCGAAACCTCCGTTTTACTATAGCGAAGGATTATGGTTTCTTTCTCCTCTTTTTCCTGTCTATTTTTGGTCCTTTTGGCGGGTGCTGGGTTAGCTGTATTTTCACTTTTCTTCCATAGGGTTTTCCTAAGTGTATGTCTCTTGTTATTTTTCTCATGTACTTTGTTCCTGCCCTTGTTTTCCATGGTTTCTCATATTCTATTGTAACCCATATTTCCCCTGCTTGCCTGTGAACCTTCACTATTCTGGGTTTGACTCCTCTCGGTAGGTTTCTTATTTTCCTGACTCTTACTCTTTCCCTTACCGTTCCATCCCTGTATTTTTGTTTTCCAGTGTAGACAATGTACCATGCCATTTTCATCAGTCCTTAACATGTATTTTGCTGAACTCCCTGCGTGTAATGTCTTTGAGAGGATATTCTTTGCTGGGCAGTAGCAGCCTGGATCCTCTGCTCCACTTTTTAACCTTGCATTTCAGCCTGCGGCCTGCAATAGTTACCGTAACGGTTTGCCCAACCCTTAGCCCTAACCTCTCAGCGTCAACCTTGTAAACTATGAAGCTCTTGCACTGCTTAACGTCTCCGAAGTCGCTTCTAGCTTCTTTCCTCCCCCTGTAACCCATTGTTTGAAGAACAACTTCTTTCCTCTTAATCCTGGCTTTAATCTTACACATAGCTGCCCCTGTTTTAGAAAAGCGAAAAAGAAGCGCAGCTAAGGTATTTTCGAAAACAATATGTTTCTCTCAAGAAAAACTGCTGGAAAAGAGCTGCTGCTAGTCTGAGTCTAGGTTTGATACTGCATGTGTTTTGCTAAGGACCGCAGCTATTAGCAGCATGAACACTATGTCTATTGCTGCTAAAGCGGCTGCCTCCTGTGCTGTGAGGCTCCATCCTCTAACTGCAGCTACTATAAGCGTTTTTATCATAAGTAAAACGAAAATTATGAAAAACACTATAGGGTTAGTGTTTTCTCTCATTTCTCTTCTCCGCTATTTAGAAAGCGAAACTATTCCTCCTCAAATTCCTCTTCAAGTTCTTCAGCCGTTTTCCTCCTAGATCTTTTCTCTTTAGCGATAACTGTTCCAGCTATGCTTTGCTCTTCAAGTTCCTGAAGCTTCTCCTTAATCTCATCTATTTGGCTTTGCAGATCATGGTATTTTGCTTCTAAAATATTTTCCTTAATATCTATGTTTAAGCTGCTGACTTTCTCAAATTTTTCCTCAGGAGGCCAGAGCCTGTGTCCGTGGGGGCATAGGACTGTTGAGTCTGGTAGCACTATTGCTTTTACGTTTCCGTGTTTAGGACACTTCATAGTAGTGTCTTCGTAGTTTAGCGTTGGTTCAGGTTTTAATGTAGCTGTTTTGGTTAGCTGCTTAACCATGTTAAGCTGTTTTTCTAAATCCATCTTTAACCTAGCTACTTCGCTGACTAGTTTGGAGTCTATTTTGCTCTTTCTTTTAAAGGCAATAGATATTGATGTAATGGATAAGGCTATGGCTGCTAATCCTATAAAGCCTCCATAGGCGTTTATGATATTAATTATTTCCCCTATCATAGTTTATTACCTCGTAATGTGAATGTGGTGTGTTTACATGGGAGTACCCCCATGGTGTTTTCGAATTTAAGATGTTTTCTCTAACACCTTTACCGCTTTCTTGTAGATATCGAAGAATACATGGTCGTCGAATTGGAACCCTTGTTCCCTCATTAGAGCTGCTAAACGTTTCCAGCCTAGTTTAGGATCTATCTTTTTAGCTGTAATGATAGCTGCTAAGAGTAGCTCGTCTCTCCTATACTTTTTCTTACCGCCTGAAAGCACATCGTTAACGTCTATTTCAACGTCGGAGTAACCTAGTGGAACCTCGAATATTTCTTTGGGTCTTTCAGGCTTCTCTATATCGAGTATGAATGGTCCATCTGTGAAGTGCCTGGCTACGCTGTATCGCTTTACTTCATCATCCCATTGGTCAAAAGCTCTCTTACTTATAAACTTCAGGAACTCGTAGTAGTCTTTGCCTACCATTCGTGAAATCCACCATTTCTCTTCTCTATCATGGGTTATTACGTCTTTGAAGTCAACATAGGGTGAGTTCCTGAAAAACGGAGGTATAAGCCTCCATCTCTGGCCTGCGAAGCTTAGCCTTAAAACTCCGTGGAAGCCTCTTTTCTCTAGTTCATGTCTTATGTTTGCATATATTTTCTCAGCTAATCTCTTGTTCTTTGTTCTTTCAGTGCTCATACCTGAGAACAATACGTCATCTACGAAGAGGTTAACATAGTGTAGGTCTCTTAGAAGGTCTTTATTATCGTCAAGCCACTTCAGCGCGTCAATAATGTTTTTTGAAACAATATTTAATGGTTCAAGCTTATATTTTTCATAAAGCACTTCACCTATGTCCTTCATTAGCTTAAGCTCCGTTGTCGTTTTACCCATTTCCATGAACCCTACTAGAGTGAAGGGCCTTAGCCTACATACTTTAAATTCTTCAGGGCTTCTAGGGGGAACAAAGTATCTTTCAAGCCTACTTATTTTCCTTACTTCAACGCTTCTTGACTGAAGAATACTGAGCATGTTTACCTACCTTTACCAAATCTTTCAATAAATAATGTGGGTAGTCTTTCGGGAATTTGCAATGATGTAAATTTATCCGTAATTAGCATGTCCATTATTAGTGCTCTTGCTCCCACTGTTAATGCTAGTTTAACCTTGTATCCTTTCAGAGCAAGCCTCAGGCTTTCTGCTTCTATTTCGTTTCTTAGTAGGAACCTTCTGAAGTCTCCTCTTGAAGGAGCTATGTGAGGTATGAATGCTGCTACTTCTTCGCCTAAAGCTATTGCAGAGTCTTGTTTGATCATTTTCTTATCCTTACGCGCAGCTAGAACGAGAACCTTAACTACGCCATGTAGTTCTTCTAACTCAACATCTCTGCTGAGAGACATGGGAGTACCCCCATGTATACTAAGCGAACCGCTTACTCTCTGATCCATTTAGGTACAATAATGTCTCTAATATTGTAAGGTAAGCTATGGTATAGTTTAGGAGCTAAGAGAACGTATGCGGTGAAAATAAGGCTGCTTAGAAAAACCATTAAGTTAACTGTGAATCCTAACTCTAAGATCTTTATGTTGTATTTTCTATGAATTAAAGCCAGTGTGAAAAGAGGCCTATCTACTCCATACAAATACCCAAATATTGCTATGAATTTTACAAGGAAAAGCACTGCTAAAATAGCGTACTTGATTTTGCCAGTATGTTTTAATGTTAGAAAGAATGCTGCAAGAATACTGAAGGTAACTAGTGCCAGGAAAGCTATAGATGAATACTCCATAGTATTATCCCTGCAGCTACTTCTTTAGCAGCCTCCATTGAAGCCTCTATTTCATAGTTTAACCCTATGAAGTAGCCTATGGCAGCCCCTATTATTGCTCCTAAAACGAAAATGCCTATGAGGATTAATGGTCTAGCAGAAATAGTGGCTTTAAGCTCTTGAGCAGCAGTGTACTTGGTCTCCAACCTGTTAATGTCTTTAACCCTTTTAAGACTGTCTATGGTGTCTAATGCTTGTTTACGTAATGCTCTATTCTCATTAACTAAGCTATTTAATGTAGCAGCCAGTTGCTCTATGGATTCTGAAACAAACTCTATTGGGCCTCTTTTACCTAGTTTCCTTAGGAACTCAGAAACCGTTATGTTTGATCCTACAGGCGCAGGAATAGTAAATGCTGTTCCTCCAATTCTATGAGGCAGCTCGATAAGCACTACTGAAGCAACTATGTAATCTTTGAATCTAAATAAATTATAGACTATGTATCCGAAAGCATAGCCGAAAGCAACAATCCATAAAGCCAATTTTACGGGATCAGGGCTCCACTCTAAAGGTATGAGCTTGTATGTTACCCCGTTAAGCACTATTTCCTCGTAGGGTGGTGAAAACACTAAGAATATTCCTGGAATGTAAATGCACAAATAGAATATTAAGACCCATATTACAAGCCACCATGTTACAGCTCCTCTTATTCCTGGAAGGTTAAAGGGCATATCCATTTTAATGTAGTTCCAAATGCTGCCCCCGATGTTGTGAATAACTCTTGGCCCTGCAGTTCCATCTCTTTCACATCTAGGGTTTAGAGCTATAGGTGCTACTTTTTCACCATGCCCTACGTAGATTTCGTTTTCACTGGATCCTTCAGCAAAATAGTAGTAGTGTTCTACAGCATTGTCTCCGCAAACATAAACTATTCTCTCAGGTAAACTAGGATATGCTATGAAGCTAAGGACCTCTCTCCAGCTTTTAAACCAAAACCTACCTGGAGCCAGCATGCTACAGCACCTTAACTAGGTTCTTAAAGTCTTCGATCGAGAAGAGAATATTTACAAGTACGAAGCCTAGGAAAAGCATGTTTGAAAAAGCAACATATAAAATGTAGAAGATTAATGTTAGCATCTGCGGTGCTACAAGAAATATTACCGCTTTACACCTGTCTTCGTCGGCTTCCACTTCAACAGCTATTCTTTCAGGAGAAACATGTATGTTCTCAATTTCAAAACCTAAGGCTCTAGCGGCAACAATATGACATGCCTCATGTAATCCTATGAGAAACAATATAGAACCATAAACATACAATGCCGCAGCAATAAAGGATTGCCAGAAATCCATCACTTTTTCGCCTCCTCAAACCTCCTCTTAATAATTAACGATAGTCCATCCTTGCCTCCGTATAGTCTTTCAAGTTCCTCTATGAGAATCCTGATAACCTCAGCTATCCCTAGCTGATATGTTTCACCAAGCTCCTTAAGCTCATCGTAAACGCTTTTCAAAACCCATGCCTTAGTGTACTTCTCTTTATCGTAAGGCACTTGGGAGTACCCCCATGTAGAATAAGCGAAAGTGTTAGGTAGAGCCCTAAACTCTTCGCTACCTAACACCTTTTAGTTATGGAATAAGAGAACAAAATGCCAAGAATGAGAAGGAGAAAAAAGGCTTTTAATTGGGCTTTAAGTTTTTGTTCTTTTTATTTACTTCTCTTGATTTTACCCATTATGAATGGTAGTATTAGTCCTAGGAATACTGCTGCTACGCCAAAGAGTACTGCTTGGTTTGCTGTTATGTAGCCTTCTTGCACTAAAATACCTGTAAACGCCATAATGCCTCCAATTAAGATCAGCCAGGCCACTATTGCTGGAGATGTTTGGCCAAGCCTTATGAGGCCTTTCTTCCCTCCAAAAGCGCCTATTAGCAGAAGTATTACGAACATTGCTCCTGCACCTATGAGGAGCCACATTATGTTAGCGTATAGTGCTGCGAAACCCCATGTGCTAAGCTCAATCTTAACCGTGGTATCATCTGGCACCTTAAAGCTCTTAGCATAAACTTTTCCCTTATAGTACACGTATGCTTTATATGAGCCATCCGCTAAACTTACCGTTACCGTACCGTTAGAGTCTGTTGTTCCTGAAGCAACCAGTGTTCCATCGCTATCGTATACTTCAACCAGAACCCCGCTTACAGGATCCCCGTCCTTAAGCACTTTTATTGTAACGCTTGTTTGAGCTGCAACAGGAGCTGCCACTATTATTAGCGCTAATATTGTTATTGCTGCTAAGGCTGCTTTCCTTTTTAAGCTTAAAACCTGCATCTTTACTTTCCCCCTACCTTAGAATAGCGAAAACCTCTAGGAGACAAAACAACGTTAACGCCAGGCTTGCTGGCTGCAATTATGATGAGCAGCGCGATTACTAGGCCTCCACCAATAAGCAGCCAGGTCCATGGAATGCTTGTTCCTCCGCCTTTACCTATAGCTGAGGCTATTAAGCCTAGCTGCTGAGCTATTTCATTCCATGTTTGAGTCCACTGGTCGAAAAGCCCTTGAATATCTATTTTCTCAAGTATTGCAGCTATTTCTTCGGGAGTGTAGCTCCACTTAGCTGAGTCTACTATGAAAACCAATGTTCCATTATCGTTGTATAGCCAGCCAGTGTAGCTGAACGATGTAGAATTCCACTTGTAGTAGTAGTCGCTTATGGTGTTTACTTCGAGAACCTCAACTGTTACGTTGTCGCTTAGCCTTTTAACCTCATAGTCTTGGGTTCCGCTTACACTGTAAACCCTTACTTCAACCCACTTATACGTTGAATTATCGAAGTAAAATAGCCTATCCCCTCTAGTAACGTTGAAGTCAAATGATGTCGTTTCAATATTAGCCCAGTCCCTCGTTGGAGTACCGTATCCAGGATAAGGTGGCGGCACAAACATTGGCTCAATAGATTCAGGTGCTAGGTTAAGAAACGCTAGCTTACTGTAGTCCACCATGGCAAAAGTTACTTCGTTTATTGTCCTGACAGTTGGCTTAACTTGGAAAATCCATGTTGTAATGTTTGTTGAACTATCGAACTGGTTGGTCATTATTACTACGTCTTGCCCATAAATATCAGTAGGTATTATGGTGAACACTATGTGGGCTACGTCGTTTTCAACATCATACCAAACATCTCTAATAATGTAGCTTGGAGGAGGCTCATTATCTAAAATGTAGTAGCTTAGAACATATGCTGTACCTGAGTATTCATAGTTATCTGTGAAAACCTGCACCGCGAAAGCATTGTTTACTGTATAGTAGCCGTCCGCCAGCAAGCTTATTTGCGGCGGAGTAATTTTGGGTTTAACTTCTATTTGTAGAAATATGTCCTTTACTTCGCTCGTTCTACTGGCAGTATTGCCACCATACACGTATGCATAGGCTTTAACGTGCACTATTATATTGCCTACGCTCTGCGCTGGAATAAGGTCAAGTATTTGGCGTAACGTTGACCCGCTAATGTATATTGCTGTATAGCTAATACTGTTACCTGAATCTCCGCTTTTAGAGTACAAGGTAAACTGGAAAGTACTACCGTCTCTGCTGTATGAGATACCGTAGTTCTGTAGGTTGGTTTCAAACATGTTGGCTTTGTCTATGTCTTCAAATGCTATGTACAGTTTAACATAAGTTCCATATTCGACTCTAACATAATTAGAGTCATGTTCTTCCGCATGCATGTATGCTTTAAACCATATTTCAACATAATATAGGCTCATATCATCTAAACTAAAAACTATATAGTTTCCTCCAGGAATCTTGAGCCACTTAGTATATAAGTAATATTCTGACGATACTTGTTCCTCCGTATACTCAACAGTATAATTGTACCAGTTGTTCGTAAACACTGCCCTTACGCGGTGCTTTGTGTTTAAACTATAAACTACACCTTCAGTGTTTCTGTAGAAAAACATGTAACCGCCATGTAGAGTTTTAGAAAACACTAACCTATTGCCTATTGTGAGGCAGTTAGTGGATGTAATAGGCTTAGCCACCAAGTTACCTGAGCCAGGGTCCTTATAGTAGGCGTGAGCAGTCACAATAATCTGTGTTGGCGTAGCGAAAACATCGTAAATTATTAAATAGTCTTTGTCATTCGGCACCCAAACCTTAGCTAAAGCATTATACACAACACCTTGGAGAGCCTCTATGTAGCCTTTAACGTTTGAAATTATACCTGCTGCGGGACTAACCCATGTCCAATATGCTCCTCTGAACCAGTCGTTAGCTGCCTCAAAAGCTTTTCTAGCTGCTTCGTAAGCGTATGTGTTTTCTCCGAAACTCACTAAATACGTTACGTGGAGTACTTCGCCTATTTGCTCCCATTTAACCTCCTCATATATTTTCGCCACAGTATATGATATTCCAAAGAACGTTCCCGTTTCTTCATCACTATATGTTTGAGCAGGGTCTGTTAGATGGAATTTCCAATTATAGCTGCTATCTATTATAACGTCTATTGGGTAGTAGTTGTCCCCTGTGTTTTCATCGTACCAGTAGACTTCAATGTAGCTTTGGTTATATACGAACTGCACGTAGGCTTTACCATCCTTCCTCTGTATTTTCACGCCCTCGGGATGTGAAGTTAGACTCCATTCCGCACTTTCTGGAGGCTCACCATAGCTTTTAAGAGGCAAAGTAGGGGCTGTTTCAAGGTTAAGAACATAGTGTGTGCTGTTCACAATGTTCACTAGCTGTCTCTGATGGAAGCCGAACCAGTAAATGTCAACATAGTGGTCTCCTTCAGGTAAAGGTAGAACAGCAGTTACATTGTCCAAAGGACTTACTGTGAAGTCTCTTAAATTATACTTCTTATTCTGAGGATCATCGTCTACCACTACCCAGAAATAGTCTGCTAAGCTCTTTGGACCTTCAGGCGTATTTACTGTTGTGCTTATTATTTTGTTTACATCGTTTATGGTCCATGTTTTCCCCAAGTAGTCCTTTATTGCCAGATACCCTGTAGCTTCAGCTTTAACTACGTGGGCTGCAGGTGTTATTGCTATTAGAGACAATGCTAAAACCGTAATTATAATGTAAGCTACCGTGTTCTTCATCTTCACTTCCCCCATCATGGAGAAGCGAAAATACGATTAGGTGTTAGGTAGAATTCTGAGCCTTCTGCTACCTAACACCTTTAAAGAAGGTAAAAACCTAGACAACACCAAGAGGATTACAGCTAAACATAGAGACAGTGTAGCAATAGTCCATGAGGGCACATGAAATCTAATTGTGAACCATAGTAGGTAATCTAGGAGAGCTGAGAAAGCTAGGATACCTGAAGCAATTTTGAGAAAAAGCTTAAGCTTCATTTTCTACCCTTAGAAGATTAAGCTAAAAGATCGATTACTAAGGAGGCTATTTCTCTGAGAGCTTCGTTGAGTTCTTTTTCTCTTATTCCTGTTAAAGCTTCAATAACGGCTTTGAGCCTTGGAGGGTTATTATGGTTTGTTTTAAGAGTCCTTCTTATTGCGTTTAAGCATGCAGCATAGATGAAAGCTGCATGGTATTTACTTGTTTTAACATAGTTTCCTTTAAACCATGTTTTAAACGGATACTGTAGAACAAGTTCTGGTCCTTTTTCTTTAATTATTGCTTCAGCTATTGACTGAGCATGGTACAGTAGTTTTCCTTTGAGACCGAATTCTTTGAGTGCAGCAAAGGTTATTTTCAGTATTTCGGCTAGTGCTCTTAGGTTTCCGCTTTTGCTAGAAAGCTTACCAGCTAGGCCAGGATAAATGCTGTTCTTTACTAGAAGTTCTGCTTCAGATGAGTTGTAGAAGAATTCATTGTCCTCTGTAGAACTTGTAGAATCATAACTTGTAGAAAGCAGCTTCTTCACCTTGTAGTTTATTAGCCTGGCAGCCCTGTTAACAGCTTTGAACTTATTAACACTGAATACTTCAGGGTAAAGTGTTTTCGCGATCTCGGTTAGAGCACCGTATTTGCTACCGTTAGCCATAATGTAGCTGACATATATTTCCCATGCTCTTTCATACAGTGGCTTATCTGACTTCAAAACCTCCCTTAACCTGTAAGCTAGTTCAAGAATGCCTTTAGAATACATTATTGACACCTTAGAGGAATTTCGGTATTAGTGGTTCTATGGCTACTCTGTATTTTGATGTTAGTGTTTGGATGTAGGGGCTTGTTGGTGTTTTTAGGTCTAGGTAGTGTTCTTCTAGTACTTTTTTGCTTGGCAGTCTTCCCTGTAGGAGGTTTACTTCGTCTCTTCCTATTCCGTTTGCTCTTAGCCATGTTGCGTAGAAGTCTCTTAGATCGTATGGTATTAGTGTTTTTAGGCCTGTTTTCTGTCTCGCATAGTTCCATGCTTGCTTGACTTTGAATGTTCTTCCTAGGCCTTTCCGCTGCTTCAGCTTGTTCAGGAGTTCCACGGGTATTAGGCTTATGTACAGGTTTTTCACGTTAGTTATTTTCCATACGTGGACTACTGCTACCTTGTTTACTGTGAAGTACTTGTTTTCACCTATTTTCCTCACTATTAGCCTTGCTTCTCCTGGAGGCCTGCAGCCTGAAAACAGTGCGATCCTGAAAAGGTCTATTGCTGCTGAGTACCCGTATTCTACTAGTGCATGGTAGAATGCTTCTAGGTCGCTTAGTGTGGGGGCTACTCCTGTGAAATGTTCTTTTCTCTCCTTGGATCTTCTTAGTCCCCGTTTCAGGTATTCGAATTTTCTATGGTAAATGTCTGTGTTGAAGTAGTCGTCTAGGAACCTGGTGTAGTTGCTTAAAGCATCTAGTATGTATGGTCTTCTAGAGTCTTCGCTTAGAGTTTTCATGAAAGTTAGCTTGTCTGAGTTTAGAAGGTGGCCAAACCACCTGATGTACCTTAGATTATACCCTACAGTGTTCTTGCCTTTAACCCTGGTGCTGTACCATTCCCTAAACTTATTAAGAAGCTCCTCGGACAGGGGAACCTCTATGTTTAGCAGGTTTATATGACCAACAACTCCATGGTTTATATGACTGAGGGGTATATGGTTTATATGACCATCACTATTGACCTCATATGACCAAGAAGGAAAGGAGAAAGGATGGAGGAGTGCGGGCCCAAGCCGCGCATTCTCCCAGGCTAAACTACGGCCCCTAATGGAGCCGCCGGCGGGATTTGAACCCGCGACCACCAGCTTACAAGGCTGGCGCTCTACCAGCTGAGCTACGGCGGCTCATTGTCTTAATTTAGCATGTTAGGGTTTTAAATTTTATTATATTGAGTAAGAGGAGAGATTAAGTAGGTACTTTGGTGCCGCCGCCGGGCTTCGAACCCGGGACCTCCGGATTTCTCCGGAATAGGACACCCTATGAGTCCGGCGCTCTAACCGAGCTGAGCTACGGCGGCTTTTTCTGTGGAGAAGAAATTTTTCTGGGTGTAAATAAGATTTTAGGTTAACCTCTAAGTGATGTATTATAGGAGTGCTGCAGGGGGTGTTTGTAAGGGGTTGGTTGTAATTTTGGTTACAGGATTGCTTCCATACGATTCGGGTAAGACTTTCGTTGGTAGGTCTCTTCTCAAATACTTTAGAGGTGTAGGCTATAGTGCTATTGCTTACAAACCTATTGCAGCCCATAATGCGTGGTTTCAGCTTGAAACTGTTGAGAAAAGTATTGAATTAGGGGTTCTTGTAGGTCATGATGCATACCTTTACTGGAAAGACATGGGAGGCGAAGTTGCTATCGAAGAAATAAACCCCATAGACATACTAACAGTTCCCATGGATTTTAGCATTTTGTCTTCCAACATAAGATCTTATTTTTCAATGTTAGAGAGCTTCTTAAGCCAGGCATGTATTATGAGGATTTCATGTTTTAAAACAAACAGGACCATAACAAAACATTATGTAAATGTAGAGCATGTAAGAAAAGCTGTTTCAACACTACGACCTAAACTCATTGAGTTAGCTAGGAAGCTGAAACCTCAACCAAAACCTGTTACATACAAGCAAATGGTTGAGCTAACCAATAGTCCAGAACCGATTACATGTGCAGACATACAGTTAGAGAGGCTCACTAGGAGGTATGAAGTAGTAATTGTTGAGTCATTTAATAATGCAGCAACCCCAACACCTCTCTCAGTGAAAAATGCTGATAAGGTATTGGTGGTAGCACCGGGAAAAGCACTGATATACGACGGACGAAAATACTTGGAAGCATTAAAAATACTAGAGGAAACACTAGGAAATAAAATAGCATATACTACAGTAACAAGGAGCGTAGTTGAACTATTGAAGCCTCAGAATTACATGAGAATTCATCCATGCTCTAAACCTTCGGATAGAGCATTAGAGAGCATTGAAAAGCTACTAAAATAAAGCAATGTAAAATGATGTTCATTACTCTATAAAAATTCATACCAATCTGTCGTCGGCCTAGAAAATAAAGAATTAAAAACAATAATGGAATTATGCGGCCCTGCCGGCACGGCACCCCTGCGAGGCCTTTCGGACCTCACGGGGGTAGCCGCGGAGGCAGCTTAGCTTCCGGGTTCGATATGAGTCCGGGCGTTGCCTGCCTCCTATGGCCGGCGAGCCGCATTTTAGTGTTCTGTTTTCTGTGTATTTAAGGTTTAGGGAGGGGGGTTATTTCTTTGGAACTTTAACATCGTATATTCTGTGGATTCGTGTTATTGATTTACATTTTGGACATTCTTTTTCAGGCTTTAATACGTAGTCTCCTATTTGGAAGTCTCTTTCTTCAGTATATCCACATTTAGCGCATTTTATTAGTGTTCTTGTTTTGTATTGTTCCTTCTTTACTTTCCTCTTTTCAATTATTGTTCTTATAAGAGACGTTATTAGGAATAGGAGAAGCATGAGGAGAAGGAGCGTGTAGAACTCTGAAAATTGCATGGGCAAACCACCTTTTACTGAGCTATTCCTATAGTGTTTCCAACACCTACGACAATTACTACGTCTCCTTCCTTTGTTCTTTCCTCTAAAGCCTTATCTATTTTCTCTATTACCTTCTCTACAGCATCACTAATTTCCTTTCTCATAGGTGTTATTGCTTCTTCAAGTGATTCTTTAATGATTATTGAGTCTAACGGAATATTGTGTTCCATAGCTACGCTTTCTATCTTAAACTTTTCGGGGCCTGGATCGCCTATAGCAGCACCAACTCCCTCAATAACTTCTCCTGTTTTCTCTCCTTCAAGTTTCAACGCTGCATCTATCATTATTATCCTTGAGACCTTGCCCTTAAGCTCTTCAACAACCTTCTTAACCGCTTCACCTGGTTTACCTACTGTTCCTCCTGGTCCTTTAGCTTTAATCACGTAAAGTTTTCTATTTTTCCTTTCGACGACACCTACAATAGTATCTTCAACAACTTCCCTCTTTACAGCACTGCCCCTAGAATTCATTAGTGTTGCAGCAACTAATGGGCCTATACCATCGCCTATTGGTTTCCCATCTTTAAATGCGTCTAGTGCTTTATGATATGTTTCTGCTAACTTAACTATTTGAGGCATTTCAAGTTCAAGCTGCATTATAAGAATCCAGTTATTTGTTTTCTCTCCAAGCATTAGGTAGTGTCTTACGAGACGATATATTATATCTAGGGCTCTAGCAGCCTCAATCATTACTTCAAGATTTGCTCTAGTAAATTCACCTAGATTTGGAAGAACCTGCTTCAAACCTAGCTTAAATCTTCTCTGCCTAATATTGAGCAAATGTTCAAGTCTTCTCATAAGGTTTGTAGGCTCATCCTTGACGGGATCTATTATGAAGAATTGAAGATAGGTATTAAGGAATTTTTCAGGATCCCCCTTAATCCCCCCTTTCTTTAACATGTCCAATACTTTCCTTCTGGCATCCTTGGCGAGTCTTTCTATTCTTACTAAGTGTATCTTAATGTTTCTAACCCACAGCAGCATCTGTATTCTCTGGTTTAAACCTGTAAAGATGAGTATCATGAATATAAGAAATATTAGGGTATTTATCAGCGCTATCCAGCTAGTATCCTGCCCTGATATGGGGAATATCGTTTCAGCAGCACCTCGCCTTAGTTTAACTGCCTATAACATTTCTCGCATAGTGGAAATTAAATCTTCATGAAACTACAAGGTGGTTACAACTATTTCCTTCCCAAGAACTAAAACAGTGTGCTCAAATTGGGATACGGGATTAGCTGATGCTTCCACCAAGACAGGGTAATGGTTTAGTATTTTGCTTTTAACAAGCCTTTTCAATACTCCGACAAGCTCGTCTCTACTATGAACAATGTTTTTCAACCATCTTTCAGCAAATGGCAGTCCATTGTATTTCTTCTTTACATTCTCAATTATTCTCCTTGCTAAATTGCCTTTAACTTTTCCTTCTCTCCTTAAACTATAGATATAAACTCCTTTTCCTTCAACAACATACCCTACTCCAGTTGTTCCAAAAGGCTCAATAGCATATACTTTATTAGCCTCTATTCTGCTTAAGCTGAAAAGATCTTTTACATTAGGTATTGATGTTCCGGAATGTAAGTTATAGCGTTCAATAGAATGCCCACTCAGGTTTCTAATAGGCTTGTACCCGTAAGCTTTTATTGTTGATTCTATGATTTCACCTATTTTCGAAACCCTTATTCCGGGTCTTATTACCTCTATAGCTCTTTCCAGCGCTGTTTCAACGGCTATGTTTAGTTCATCGTATTTTGGGTCAAAAGCTAAGGTAACTGCTGTGTCAGCAATATATCCGTCTATATGTACGCCGATATCTACTTTAACCAAGGACTTATCCGGTATTGTTGATGGATCGTCTATGTATGCTGTATAGTGTGCAGCTATTTCATTTACTGAAATATTACATGGAAATGCCGGTAATCCTCCTTCCTCAATTATCTTTTTTTCTATGTTTTCACATATGTCATAAATCCTTACTCCGGGTTTCACTATTTTCATAGCGTATTTTCTTACTCTCGAAGCTATCTTTCCCGCCTTCAAGTACTTATCGATAATTTCGTCAGTTATCAATATTTCCAAACCCAAGGCAGACTTTTAGTCTAGACAATAATAAAACTTTATTTTAAACAAAACGTTTCTAATTTCTAGGTGGTTCTATGGGTTACTTGAAGTGGCTAGGTCATGCTGCTTTCGAAGCTGAAGTTGATGGCGTTAGAGTATTTATCGACCCGTGGATAGAAAACCCCATGTCCCCTATTAAACTTAAGGACATAGACAGAGCGGACTTAATACTTGTATCCCATGACCATGGCGACCATTTAGGCAACGCCGTAGACTTAGCTAAGAAGACAGGTGCAAAAATAGTTTCTATTTTTGACCTTTGCGAGGCAATTAAAAATAAACATCCTGAAGTAGATTGCGTAGATTTAAACATAGGTAGTTTAGTGGAAATCAGAGGATTAAAAATAGGTTTAACTTTAGCGTTTCATAGTAGTCTACATGGCCACCCAGTAGGATTTATTATCAAAGGTAAGGAGACTACAATATACCATGCTGGCGACACAAGTCTATTTAAAGATATGGAGCTAATAGGGGAACTTTATAGACCCAAAATAGCTCTCCTACCTATAGGCGGGTGGTACACTATGGGACCTTATGAAGCAGCATATGCTGTGAAGCTCATAAAGCCCAAAGTTGCTATACCAATGCATTACCACACTTTCCCCGTAATTAAAGGAAATCCCGAGGAGTTCAAGAAATACGTAGAAAAATTATATCCAGCGGCGAGAGTAATTATTTTAAAGCCTGGAGAAAAATTTGAGTTCTAATGGAAAACTTTTTAAGCTCCATTTAACACCTTTTTCAACGGTGATCTCTATTTTCAACAAGACCTAAGGTAGCTGTAGTAGCTGGAACGTTCGATCATTTACATAGTGGACATAAGCTAATGATTTCTAAAGCGTTTGAAGTCGCAGACCATGTTATAATCGGTGTTATGAAAGATAATGCTTTAGAAAAACTACATAAAATATGTAGGGAAAACGTTGAACCCTATGAGAGGAGAGTTAAGAAACTGCTAACTTACATAAGTGAATTGTTAAATATTTACACTAATAAGACATTTAAAATAGTCAGTATAAGTGGGCCTTATGATATAGTTTTAGAGGAGAACAACATAGATTACATTATTGTAAGCGATGAAACACTGCCTAGAGCGGTAATGATTAACATCTTAAGAAGGCAAAAGAGAATGAAAGAAATAAAAGCGATTATAGTGCCGATAGTGAAAGATATTCAAGGAAGACCTATTTCATCTCATAGATTTAGAATAGGAGAAATTCAGTAATATCTCATTCGCAGGGTGTGATTCTATGCTAACTGCAAATGAAAGGAAAGTTTTAGAGGCTTTAAAAAATCTTAAGAGAGCACGTTTAGAGGTTATAGAGGATAACACAAGTATCCCAAGATCCACCTTAATGTCTGTTATTGAGAGCTTAAAATCAAAGAAAGCAATTATAGTACATACTAAGAAGGTAGAGCTTATAGAACCTACAGAAGAAGGATCTAAAAGAGCTATTGAAGGTTTACCTGAGAGGGTTATTGCTAAAAAGGTCTATAGAGCGGGAGGTAGGGTTAAACTAGAAAAAATAAAGGATCTTACGGGGCTTAGTGAAAAAGAAATAGCAATAGGGCTTGGCTGGATAAGAAGAAAGAAATGGGGAAAGATAGTTTCAAGAACGCTAAAGTCACGTACACTAACACGTGAAGGCAAGGTCAAGGAAGTTATAATAAGAGAAACAGAGCTAATAGTAGATAGTATTCCTTCAAAAACGATAACTGAAGAAACTTTAGAGAAAATAGTGAAAGTAGGTTCTTTGAGGCTAGATACTCTTACAAATGCCGAACGTAATGCTGTCTCCGAGCTTCTCTCTAGAAATCTTGTTAGAAAAAAGGTTTACGAAGAAGTTGAAATAGAAATAACATCTGAAGGTTTAAAGCTACTTTTAGAGGAAAAAGAGTACATTACTGCAATAACCCATGACATCATTAAGAGAAAGGAGTGGCTGACAAAAGAAATTAAACCGTACAATATTAAAGCTATGCCTCCCAGACTCTATCCTGGAAAGAAACATTTCTACTTAGAATTCATAGATATGATAAGAGAGATTCTATTGTCTATGGGTTTCGAGGAAGCTGAAGGACCAATAATTGAAGTTGAACTTTGGAATTTCGATGTTCTATTTCAACCTCAAGACCATCCGGCAAGAGAAATCCATGATACTTTCAGACTTAAATTCCCAAACAGAATGAAAATAGATGAAAACATCGCCTTAAAAGTTAAAGAAGTTCATGAACGCGGCGGTAAAGTTGGTTCTAGAGGTTGGAGATATAGCTGGAGCAAAGACATAGCTGAAAGGCTTATTTTACGAACGCAAACGACAAGTGTTTCTGTAAGATTTCTAGCCAAAAGGAAGGAACCACCAATAAAAATGTTCACTATAGGGAAAGTATACAGACCAGACACAATAGATGCTAAGCACTTGCCTGAATTTCATCAGTTAGACGGTATAGTTATGGATAAGGGACTTAACTTTAGAAACCTTCTTGGGATACTTCAAGAGTTCTTTAGAAAACTTGGCATAGAGAAGGTAAAGTTTAAACCTTCATATTTTCCTTTTACAGAACCATCAGTTGAAGGCTATATTTGGCACCCTAGAGTAGGATGGGTAGAGACTTTTGGTGCAGGAATGTTTAGACCTGAAGTACTAGAAGTACTTGATGTTAAATACCCAACAGCAGCATGGGGTATAGGAGTGGATAGGGTAGCAATGATAATTATGGGTATTGATGATATACGCGACCTATATTCTCAAAGCATAAGCTATTTAAGAAGCAAGAAGGTTCTCTGGAGGTAATTACTCCATGCCTGTAACCACAATTAAAAAGAAGAGACTTCTTAAGTTACTTGGAAAAGATATGGTAGATGAAGAGCTTATAGAACTATTATCCAATATCAAAATTGAAGCTGAGGTCTTAGATGAAGAGAATTTGCAAATTGAAGTAACACCAGATAGGCTAGACTTACTAATTAGCGAAGGTATTGCAAGAGAACTTAAAGGAATATTAGGTTTGGAGAAAGGATTTCCTAAGTATAGAACTAAAAAAACATGTTTTAAATTGATTGTAAATGGCGAAATTAAGTTCATAAGACCCTATATTGCTGTAGCTGCAATTTACGGGTACCACGTTGATAAATATGCTCTCGAAGAGCTTTTGCAATTTCAGGAAAAACTAAATATTAGCATGGGTAGAGACAGAAGAAAAATAGCCATAGGATTTTATGATCTGGACAAATTGAACTCAAACATCATCCTTTATAGGGCCGAGGAACCTAAGAAAATAAAGTACACTCCGCTTGGTTATGATAGAGAATTAACAGCAGATGAAATTTTGGAACTTACCGATAAAGGTAGAAAATATGCTCATTTGGTAAGATGTTTTAGCAAATATCCGCACCTGGTCACGGATAAGGGCCAAACTCTTTCGATGCCCCCAATACTTAATAGTGAAGTTACGAAGGTTGAGGAAGGTACAAGAAACTTATTTATTGACATAACAGGCACCGACAAGTACACTGTAGAAAAAACTTTGGACTTAATAGCTACAACACTCGCCGAAAATGCTGAATGTATAGGGTTAGTAAGCATAGTTAATGGAAATGAAGTATACTACACTCCTAAACTTGAACCCATAATAACTGAGGTTAGTCTTGAATATATTAGAAATAACCTTGGCGTGCGAGATTTAACACGAGAAGATATCATAAGTCTTCTCGAGTCTCTAAGACACAAAGTCGAAATAGTTAACGACCAAATGTTGAAGGTAATTAGTCCGCCATATAGATATGATATTCTGCACCCTATAGATATCGTAGAGGATGTTGCCATAGCTATAGGTTACGATAACCTTAAACCTGAAGTCCCTAGAACATTTACTATAGGTAAAGAGCTTAAGAAAACAAAGTATTTGAGAAAACTACGAGAAATAATGATTGGTTTAGGTTTTCAAGAAATCTTAACATATACTCTATCTTCAAGTAGTATATTAGAGGAAATGCTTGAACTAGAGAAAAGCAAGCATGTTGAAATACTAAACCCTATTTCGCCACTATATGATACTATACGGACAAGCATTATACCCAATATTGTCATGTTCTTGAAAGCTAATCAGCATGAAGATCACCCAGTGAAGGTTTTTGAAATAGGAGATACTGTAGTAGTCGTTAAAGGCGAGCCGCAAACTAGGACGAAACTTGCTGCAGGGATATTATCGTACAAAGTAGGGTTTGAAGACATTCAAGCAGTGCTTTATTCTTTAGCTAATAATCTTGGTTTAAACGTGGAACTTGAAGAGGTAAAGTTAACCCCTAAGCTCTTCATAGAAGGAAGAACAGCCAAAATAATTGTAGAAGGAGAAGAAAGAGGCATAATAGGAGAGCTTAACCCTCAATTCCTTCTAGAGAAGATGGGTATCGAATACCCTATTGCCCTGTTTGAATTAGATTTAACTGATCTTTGGGAAAAACATTAAACAGCTAGTTAATACCTAATTTAAAGAGGGCCGCCGAACCTGCGACCAACCCCTCCTCGCCAGGGAAGAGCCTACGGAGACGGCTTTAGGCCGGCTATGAAGCTAGGTGTTAGCTGGCGAGGACAGCGGGTTCGGCGGCCCCCGTTAGCCAGGTGTTAATTTCATGGATGTAGAGACGAAGCTGCACATGATAATTAAAGATGCTGTTGAAGTAGTTACAGTAAAAGAACTGAAAACTAAACTCGAATCCGGCGAGAAGCTGAGGGCTTATTTAGGTTTTGAACCTAGCGGCTTATTTCACATAGGCTGGATTATCTGGGCTAAGAAGCTTCAGGATTTCTTAAATGCCGGCGTTGAAACCGTTCTCTTAGAGGCAACATGGCATGCATGGATCAATGATAAGCTGGGAGGTAATTTAGACAATATAAGGAAATGTGCTAAATATGTGGAGTACTCGTTAAAAGCGTTAGGTGTTAATGTTAGTAAACTACGTATTGTTGACGCAGAAGATCTCGTTAAAAATAAGGAATATTGGGAATTGGTGTTAAGAATAGCAAAAAACGCAACTCTGGCGAGAGTGAAGAGAGCACTAACAATTATGGGTAGAAGGGAAAGTGAAGCAGAACTGGATTTCTCAAAGCTCATATATCCTCCAATGCAAGTTGCTGACATGTTCTACTTGGATGTCGATATAGCCTTAGGGGGTATGGATCAAAGAAAAGCACACATGCTTGCCAGAGATGTAGCTGAAAAACTCAAACTAAAAAAGCCAATAGCTATCCATACGCCTTTACTAACTGGTCTTCAAGGAGCTCAAAGAATGGAGGCTCTTAGCCAAGAGGAGTTAATGTTAAGCACTAAAATGAGCAAATCGAAACCAGAGTCAACAATACTAATTCATGACCCACCGGAGGATATAAAGAAGAAAATAAGAAAGGCATTCTGTCCTCCTAAAACCGTAGAATACAATCCGGTAATTGAAATAGCAAGGTACATTCTGTTCAAACAACCTAACTTTTCATTAACAATTAAAAGACCGGAAAAATATGGTGGAACATTAGAGGTACAAAGTTTTAATGAATTGGAAAAGTTATATAGGGAGGGGAAAATACATCCACTAGACCTAAAAAATGCTGTAGCAGACGCATTAATAGAGTACTTAAAACCTGTAAGATCATATTTCATGAAGAATATTGAGGCCAAGAAATTGCTTGAAGATATGCTTAAAATGACCATTACAAGGTGAGTAATACTTGAAATACTTAATTAAAGCAAAAATCGAAGTTGAAGGCATAGTTGAAAAACCCGATGTAATTGGAGCGATATTTGGGCAAACTGAAGGATTATTAGGCGAAGACTATGATTTAAGAGAACTTCAGGACAGAGGGAGAATAGGAAGAATTCAGGTTGAGTTAAAGACTATAGGTTCGAGAAGCATAGGCGAAATAGTTGTTCCCTCAAACCTTGACAGGGTAGAAACAGCATTACTTGCCGCTCTCCTAGAAGTAGTAGATAGAGTAGGACCCTATCCTGCAAAAGTTAGAGTAGAAGAAATATTAGACTTAAGAATGGAGAAGATAAGGAAGGTTGTAGAAAGAGCCAAAGAAATTTTACAGAAAATGATTCAAGAAAGGAGAATAGATGTTAAGGAAATAATGAATAATGTCATTAGGGATGTTAGAAGCGCGGAAATAATAAAGTATGGTCCTGAGGGCCTTTCTGCAGGACCAGATGTTGATAAAGCAGACACCATAATTTTAGTTGAAGGGAGAGCTGATGTAATTAATATGCTAAAGCATGGCTACAGAAACGTAATAGCAATAGAAGGTGCTGGAACGAAAATACCAGAAACTATAATTAAACTTAGTAGAGAAAAAACAACAATAGCCTTCTTGGATGGAGATAGAGGCGGAGATCTCATACTCAAGGAACTAATAAAGTTTGTAGACGTAGACTATATAGCAAGAGCTCCTCCAGGAAAGGAGGTTGAGGAACTTACAGGAAAGGAAATAGTGAAAGCCCTCAAAAACGCTGTGCCCGTGGAACAGTACTTAAGCAGTGAAAAAGAAAAAAGATTAGCAAAGGAAATTTCGAGAGAGGAAAGAGTAGCAGCAAAAAAGGTGGAGGAAAGAAGAAGAGAGGAGTTCATTATACCACATAATGTTCTTGAGGACATAAAGAGTCTTCAAGGAACGTTGAAGGCGAGAGTATATGATAGAGAATGGAAGCTTATTGAAGAATTTCCAGTAAGAGAGCTCGTAGACAATCTAAGTAAATCTACTAAAGAAATTTACGCGATTATATTTGATGGTGTTGTAACTCAAAGACTTGTAGACATTGCTGCATCTAAGAACGTAAAGTATGTTATAGGGGCTAGAATAGGAGGAATAATGAAAAGACCACTTACAGTGAAAATTTACTCATTTAATGAAGTATTTAAATAAGCCTTTACTCTCAATTTTCTCTACTACTTTTTCCTCAAACTTTTCAATAAATGCTAAGATTTTGTTCGCGCCTATAATTCCTGATGCAGCAAAATCATGGCCATCAGCGAAACCTCCTATTTCTTCTGCAGCTTCGGTCATGATCTTACCTAATCCTGGCATAGTTCCTTTTCTAACCTTCTCATCTAATGCTGGCGGGGTTCTCCCTGAAACCTTAACGAAATCTCCTTCAAGCTTACCTAGTCCGGGTATATTAGGGTTCATTTTCATAAATCCTAGCAGATATTTTTCTTGATCAACAATTCTCCTATACTTTAACTGCGAGGTGAAGAGGCCTATACTTTTTACTCCAATATTGTAAAATAAATCACCTATGTCAAACCATTGAACATATTTTCTCATACTTAGTCCATGAGCATATACTTTATCGTAAGCTTTCTTGAATAATTCACTCTTTAGAGCCTTCATTCTATCATGGAATTTCAGAACCTCCTCGCTAAATCCTTCAATACAGCTTCTTACAGCTTTTTCCGGTCCACCATTATAATACCCTATGCTGGCCATAGTTGAAAGCATTGATGAAAGCGCCGTGTGGGGTTTTCTTAGACCATGGAAGTCCACGTAGTATCTAACAGTTTTCCTTGACCTCAACACTCTTACTTTATTTACATACTCTGCATCATTTAGCGGTATACTGTTAAGTGAGACGAGAGGTCCAGGTATTTCTGCTGAACCTATAATTGCTAGGAAGGAGTAAAATTGTATTTCTGGATTAATAAGTTTAAAGAATAAGTAAACCATTGTTGAAGCTGATGCGTCACGTTCTCCTGTCAATCCGTAAAGCTCAGGATTAATATGTATGACGTTCTCGCTTGTGATTCTTTTAGGGTCATGATGGTCGATTATAATTACTTTTTCATTCTTAATTTCTTTAATTATCTTGTCTACATGAGGGGATCCTAGGTCTACGTATAGAACAACGTCGTTCTCTGTTTGTTCAGAGTGTATGACCTTTATTGCTTGTGGGAAGAGTTTTTCAAGACAAATTTTTCTCCTTATGCTCACTCTTAATTTATCTAAGCCGAGTACTGCTAAAGCAGCTGAACACACGCCATCAGCATCATCGTGGTATACTAGTGTTACTGTGTTTGCCTTTCTCAATATCTCTTTTGCTTTAGTAACTTCAGAACGCATAACTTCAGGGATTAACTTCATTCTTATCCTCCGAAGAATTCGAAAAGTGTCTTTTGAGCTTTAACGGTAACGGCTTTTAGCTCTTTCTCTGAGATTCCGAAGTACTCCAATACCCTAACAGCTGCAGGTATTACTTGTCTGTCTATGTAATAATTTACATCTACATCGTCTATCTTAGCCATGAAGTAAGGTAGTGCTCTATCTGAGAGCCTTCCAGTACCCTTAACTATTACATAACCTATTTTACTTCCTACAGTCACTTTGCCTCCTCGTTCGATAATTTTTCTAGCCGCTGCTACATGGGGTGCCTCTACCGCATATTCGTCAAGCCGTTTACTGATCGTTTTCCATATTACCAATTTGCTTATTGGTATTTTCTTTTCCCTTAAATCACCAATTATTTTTCTCACGTATTCTACAGCTTTATCTGTACTTCCCTCCTTAAGAATAATCTCCATAACTGCTTCCTGTACCTCTTTGGCTAATTCCGACCAATCACCTCTAATTGCTTCGAAACCTACTATATCTATTCTTCCATCAGGTAATAGTCCAACATACCTCTTTTTTGCTTCAGTGAAGAATACTCTCTTGTATATTTTGTCTATTTTTATCTCGAAACCTAGTTCGTTCTTTATTCTTTCGATAAGCTTTTCAACTTTTTCCTTATCATACTTGACGAATATGCTGTCGGTATCACCATAGATTATTTCTAAACCTAGCTCCTTAGCTATATTTATAGCCTTCCTAATAGTTTGTCTACCCCATGCAGTAATGGCTTCAGCTGCTTGCTTACAATACCATCGTGCTCCAACCCAGCCTTGATATCCGTACATCGCATTTGCTAGTATTTTGAGAGCTTTCTGTCTCTCGTTGAGAATGCGGTATTCAACACTATCAGTAGGGTACTTCTTCATTTCCTCTCTTACTTTACGTCTTAAACTTAGCAGCATTTCAAGCACTTTCTTGAAGAATCCTGGCGGTTCTTTTCTGAATCTATGCCCCATTTCCGGCGCTACCCATACTTCTTCAGGGTTTATCTCTTCTGTTGGTGGAACATATGTGTCAGGTGAAATATTGTACTTTATCATTATGTTAGGGTACATTGCTGAGAAATCTAAAACAGCTATGTTTTCATGAACACCTTTCTTAGGTTCGAGAACTATAGCTCCTTTATATGGTTCGTAAGGTCTCTCAACTTTACTAGGTATTAGTTCATTTGCCTTATATGCTTCTCTCATGAGAAACCATTCAACTCTAAAACCAACAGAAGCTGCACCTACTTGGTCTAGAGGAAGACCGGTAATGCTTGATAACTGTATAGCAAATGGTAAGAATTTTTCTCCTAAACCATAAGTTGAAACAACATCGTCAGCTGCGTACTTTAGAAATATCTTTCTTCTTTCAGGTTCATCCCAGTATTTGGGCATTTCCCACCAGTTTATCAATGTTCTTTTATCTTTAGGCATAACACCTAGATAGTCTGCAACATTTTCTAAAGTCTTTACCTTGACCTCAGTTATTTCTTCAGCAAAATCGTAGAGATCCACATTAGCCCTACCCATAACTGAAATATGTCCATAAACGCTTGGATTAGGTTCGCTGCTAAACCTGCTAATAGCTATCTTGACTCCTACTTTTTTTCCTCTGCTAATTAGATATGGCCAGTCAAATCTATTGTTATTATATCCCATTATTATATCTGGATCATATTCTTGAACATATTTGACGAACTTCATTAAAACAGTTTTATCATTCTTATCTGTAGCAGCGAATTGTACAAGTTCCCCTTTATCATTATATACCGAGATTATGATCACAGGGTCTCTTTCGGGGCTTGGAGCTCCATGAGGATTGTAACATTCAATATCGAAGGCTATTTTTCTAAGACTAGGTTCTTTAACCAATCCTATAGGCTTAATGGATCCCTTAAGCTCATATACCTTATCTACTCTAAGATTTGGTCTTTTCAAAGGTAATTCTTCAGCTTCAGCTTCATGCCAGGCTGATGGTTGCAGCTGATGGTCTATAAGATATCTCATCGAGAAGCGTATATCAGCTTCTAAAACCTCTTTCACTTCAGGCATTTTCCTTATTTCTTCTCTATATTTGGGAACCTGGTCTGGAATTACAGTTTTAACCTTAAGTACCTTAACCGGTTTACCGAAATACTTCTTTTCAACAATTTCAACAGATGTTATCGGCGATCTTGCTGAAGAGAGCATTTTAATCCTTGCTATTAGTTTATTTACATCAATGTTCTCTCTCGGTAAAACGTAGAAGTATGGTCTAAACTTTTTATCTATTATCAATATTCTTTCATTATTCTCAGAAATCCCCCAAATCATTATGTGAGGTTCTCTACCAACTACTTGGTAATTTATATCTAAAAACCAGAACCTTACAATTACCATTGCTTAGCACTCCTATTCCTATCACTCTCTATCTATTCTTTCCCTTTAAAATAAGCTTTCTAGCACTCATTCATGTTTTTCATCATAACGTAAGCATCTTCCCCATTTAGATAAAATTTTTTAATAACATAGGCTATCTTAAATCCATGCTTTTTGTAAAGATTTATAGCAGCTCTATTTGAAACCCTAACTTCAAGCCTAACTTTACGCACACCTAGTTCCTTAAATTTTTTAAGAAGTTTCTTAAGAAGAAGTGTTCCATAACCTTTTCTTCTCTCTTTAGGGTCAACTGCAAGAGAAATTATGTGCCCCAGCTTATCTGATCTTACAAGTCCTATTATATAGCCTAAAACCTTACCCTCTTTCTCTATGACGAAGAACAGTTCTGGGGTAAGTTTAAGGTATATGTATAATAGACCCTTAGGATAGGGTTCTTTAAACGATAGGGTTTCTATTTCAAATATTCTGTCAATATCGTCCTCTCTAGCTGGTCTCACTTTTAAATCCATTCTCCCCTTAGCCATTTCTAACACTGGTTCGAAACGTTAAAAACTCCGAGGTTTATTTTTAAGCTGAGGAACATTTAAAATGATTATCCTATCCGTGGATGAAAAGAAAGGAATATTAGAGCTAAAAGTAGAAACAGAAGAGGACTTATGGTTACTTGACCTTATAATTTCTGAAAATGATACTGTTTACGCGCATACAACAAGAGAAGTTAAAGCAAAAAGCGGAGGAAAAAGTAGAAGACTCCCAATGTTTTTAGGGATAAGAGTTAGAAAGACAGAATATCACCCCTTTACCAATAGGTTAAGGATTACAGGAATAATTATACATGGTCCTGAAGAATTCGGTTTACAAGGACACTATCATACACTATCCATAAGTGTAGGCCACACAGTAACTGTAGTTAAAGAAAAAGGGATTACAAGGTCTCTACTTAGGAAGATAAAACTCTCAGAGAGAATAAAACAAAAGATAGCGGTGATAGCTATTGATTACGAGGACTTCTGCCTAGCTTTAGCTTATGGTCACGGTATTAAAGTGTTGTTTACTGCTTCTCTCAACATACCGGGTAAAGCGGATGCTTCTAGGGAAAAGGTGCTACAAGAGAGGATCGCTGAGTTAGCTAATAAGACTATTAAGATACTTTCAGCTGAGGGTGTGAATAACTTAGTCGTTTCCGGGCCTGGCTTCTTAAAGGAGAAGTTTGCTAGAATATTGCGCGAAAGTCTTAGTGTAATCGGAACGAGTATGAACATAGCAATAGAACATAGCTCAACAGGGGGTACCAAAGGAGTTCATGAGATAGTGAAATCAGGGGTTCTGGGGAAATTCATTAGATACTTTGAACTTACGGAGAAAGAAAAATTATTCGAGGAAGTTATGAAAAGACTATCTCAAGAACCCGAAAAAATCGCAATAGGGCTTGACGAGGTTCTCAGAGCATCTGAATTAGGTGCTGTGGAGTACCTGTTAATCCTAGATAGAACATTAAAGGACCTTGCATGTAAGGAAAGCGAAACTTTAGAAAAAATATTGAATAGCGTTGAAGAACATAATGGTAAGATAAAAATTTACACTATCCATCATGAAGCAGGACTTCAGCTCAAAGCCTTAGGAGGAATGATAGCTCTTTTAAGGTATCCTATCAAGTATGATAAGGCATAACATTCTTCACTATTCTTGTTCTTCCTGGATACTCTTCAACTATAAGAGCTTTAAACGGTACTCTTTCATTCCTTAAACAACTAACAATATTTCTTAGAAAGCCGACTGGCACAAACAATACTAACTTGTTATTATTGACTTTATAGTCGAAGGCAGTCTTTTTAAGAAATTTAAATACTTTATCTTTGAATCTAACACTTGTCCATATTTCTCCTCTCAATACTGTTCCTTCATGGGATATCTCCTCATAAGGTTTAGCAGTGTTCAATGCTTTCCTTCTCAGCCTAACTCTGGTTTGAACAAGATCCTTATACAGAGCGCTACAGTAATGTACATTAATATTTGACGTGTGTTCAGCAGCCCATTTAAGTATCTTTAGTGCATCTTCCTCGCTACCTTCAACGGATGCTATTGTCCCTTTCTTGAGTTTAAATCCCCTTTCCAATAAGCTTCTGTAATTACCTTCGGAAATTTCGAGCTCATTCAAATTTACGAATTTGGCACCATATTTTTCAGCTTCTATGATGAGCTTTTTGTAGAAATCCGTATTCCCCGGTACTACTGGAACTTCTACACCCACATCCATGTTAGTATGCTTGACAGTATATTCGACTTTCTTAAGTAACCCGTATTCTACAATATGGAATCGTATTTCATCTAGACCTGCCTCGTACAAGTTCATAATGAGTTCTTTTGTTAACTGCTTTCCTATGGTGTATAGATGTATATGGAATTCCTCTCCGAATATTTCCTTTAACTTCCTAATGAAGAGTAAAACCCTACCCGGGACCACCAACGGTTCTCCTCCTGTAATGCTAACGCCAAGTGCTTTTGAATCATATATTTCCCTAAGGATATCTTCAAAGCTTTCAACTTTCAAATCGTTTATGAATATGACATCTTTATTTCTCCTTGAATAACTTATAGGACAGTAGTAGCACTTTTCATAGCATATACCTGTTATGAAGATCACTGATTTAGCGCCATCATAGCATAGCTGGCAACCTTTAGGTAATTGACCTATGAACTTTGAACCTGCCTTACCACTCTTTAAAGTTCTAAGATCTTTCATAAACTATCCTCCGAACATATTGATTGGTTTTCATAAGCTCTTCTAATGCTTCTTCAAATGTCTCATCAGGTTTTAGAATGTATTTCACAAAAACTCCTGTTCTCCCCAACCTATCACGTCTTGTAAGGACTCTTATCCTTTCTTCAACGACGTCTAATGATACATTTAGTATTGAAGATACTTCTGCTTCTCTACCAATTACAGGCACTTCTATGTGACCTTTATTTGTGGGTTTTATCAGAATGAGTCTCTTATTAACGCCTGGTACCCTTAAATTCTTCTTTAGGTCTTCAAAATTTAAGAGACCGCCGAACTTGTAAAATTCAACTTCTTTTCTTGAAAGCTTTACTAGAGGAAATGATACAACTTTCATCTCCATTTCATCGAGTACAATATACGCCTTAGGAGCATGTCTAGGTGTTGCTTGTACTATTAATCTCTTGTAAGGTTCATAGCCTGAATTTTCTAAGGCAATTTCTACTTTATATGAAGGTACAGGGTACAATATAGCGATGTCGATATCGCTCGTTTCTTTTACGTCCCCTCTGGCTACACTTCCATGAACTATCGGGTTTAGTCCGAGTTTTTTGAGGGCGCTCATTATGGCTAGTGCTTCTTTTCTCTTCTCCCTTAGGATCTTCCATCTCGTATCGCTATAAATTACTTCTACTATATCTCCTACTCTAACGACTTTTTCTTTAACCATATCTATATTCCTTGAAAATTTCCCATTCAGTATTCGTTTAAATAGAAACCAATATTTATAAGGGTGGTGTTTTAAGGTTTAGGAGAGAAACAAACATGAACAACATTTCTTTACTACTGCTATTCGCAATATGTCTTTCCCTTTACGCCTTCCTCAACATGCTCTATATTAAGTATAGAGAGAGATTTAAATCGCTGGGCATAGAGGTTGCAGGTATAACCCTAATTTGGCGGGTTATTAGGAAGGAACTTTACCCTACAGTTAAAGTTTTGAAGCGTTTAAAGAAGCATGGATTATTACTTGATTTACTCGTAGTACTTATTGTCTTAAGCTTTCTTTTAGCGTTAAAAATATATGTTGAAAATCTGGTAGGCATGCTGAAATCTGTTATGGTAGCTGAAAGTCCTGAAAAAGGTATTGTAACTCCAATAGTTCCAATAATACCTGGTATAACGGTTTCTTTGTCAATGCTACCTATGCTTATTTTAGTCATAGCTGTTGCTGTACTTGTACATGAGGGTATGCATGCTATTGTGGGTTTAATCGAGGGAACTAAAATAAAGAGTTTTGGAGTAGCCCTAGTTTTTATAATATTGGCACCTTTCGTGGAAATAGATGAAAACGATTTTGCAAAACTTAAGTTGAGAAGCAAGCTCAGAATACTCTCCGCTGGCGTTGCGGGTAATGTTATTTTAGCCTTATTATCTCTTTTGTTATTCATATACCTTATTCCTGTACTATTCAACGTCCATTGGGGCCTATATGTCTCTCATGTAGTTGAAGATATGCCTGCTTACGAAGCTAACTTACCTAATGGAACAGTTATTG